>LSQX01154128.1_pt1 | contig 47792 bp, 39 predicted proteins | sample 654561 | NCBI WGS metagenome assembly LSQX01 (sample SAMN04489861, study PRJNA283612) | anaerobic digester metagenome | isolation source: 4 biogas reactors fed with cattle manure at either 37C or 55C with and... | place: Denmark: Kongens Lyngby | collected 2014
TCCTACTAAACCTTGACACAGACAGCTTCAATTTAACCCAAGACATAGGGGCCTGTTTTATTTTATAATATAATAACCCTGTATAGCGGGGAAATTAAGGACAGTTTACGCTTTGAGGATAATATACATAGATAACAACTTTATTTAGAGGTGTTGGTCATGAAAAGGGTTGAACTACTGGTAAAGGATCCGCTTTATAAAGAATATATGCAACGCAATTACGATGAACAGATCGAGCCCAGGTATTGCTTGCACGATTTCCGGCATCACCTGGATGTTGCCCGGATTACATATATTCTGGTTTTAGAGCAAAATGATCTGAATTACTTTATCAAGGACTGCGGCCTGAGCGGCAAATTGGCTGCCAAAGAGGTCATATACGCGGCAGGCCTGACCCATGATTTGGGCAAATGGCATGAGTATCAAACCGGGGTTGATCATGCTTCCTATGGCTCCAAGCTGGCCCGGGAAATACTGCCCCGAGCCTACTTCAATCCCAATGAAGTGGAGATCATCTGCCGGGCTATATTTGAACACCGCAATATCAGCCGTGATATGAGCTTTTTGGGCGAACGCCTGCACCGCGCGGATAATCTGTCCCGTGTATGTGTGGAGTGTGATTTCAGCAACAAATGTCCCAAGCTTAAAGCGAAAGAGCCTATAGCAGCCAGTTTCGAATACTGATCAAGTGAAGGGTTTCAGCCATTGATCTTTAGCCAGCAGGAGGACGGATGTCTTATCATCATGTGACATTTCTCAACAATCAGGAAGAGGTTCGGGCTCTATTAGCTAAGATCGGGGTGGATGATGGGGCTTACCCTTTTCTGCTTCCCAAAGGGGTATATCGCCATATCGTATTAAAAGCTATACCCTGCCGGGTGGCCAACATCATAAAACAGGAAATGCTGTCCAAAGGGGGAGAAGCCGCTGTATCCAAAGAAGCCCTGTACGGTGAAGGCCATACTGATGTGCTGCTCATGGGCACGCTCAAACAGTATCGCCTGCTGGTAAAGAAGCTAAGACTGCAGCCTTTGGGCTTAAAGCAGATAGCCGGTGAGATTGAGAAGCTGTTGGACAATCTGCATCCAGCAACCAGAGAATTGGAGTTGTGCCACGGCCGGAGCCTGCAGCTGGGCAAAAAAACCCTGGTAATGGGGATACTCAATGTAACCCCGGACTCGTTTTCCGATGGGGGACGCTATACTGATATCGAGCAGGCGGTTAAACACGCCCTGGAGATGAGGGAACAGGGTGCGGATATAATCGATATCGGCGGGGTTTCGACCCGTCCCGGGGCACAGCTGGCCAGCCTGCAGGAGGAATTGGCGCGTGTGCTGCCGGTGGTCAAGCGCCTGGCCTATGAGGACATGATATTGTCCATCGATACCTTTCGCGGGACGGTAGCAGCGGCCTGTCTCGATGCAGGGGCTCATCTCATAAACAATATCGGCGGGTTGGTGCTCGATGAGGGATTGTTGCCGGTTTTGGTGGAGAGCAAAGCCCCGGTGGTGTTGATGCACAACCGGCTGCAGATCAATGCCGGTAAACCCTACCAGGATTTGATAGCTGACATAATCCATGAGCTGGATATAATGATAAAAGAAACAACCGCGGCCGGATTTCCAGAGGATAAGATAATTATCGACCCCGGACTGGGGTTCGGCAAGACACCGGCGGAAAACCGCCTGGTGATCAAACGACTGGGGTCTTTCAAAAGCCTGGGCAAGCCGATTCTCATAGGGGCTTCACGCAAGGGATTTATCGGCCATAGCCTGGATGTGAAGGTCGATCAACGGCTGGAGGGCAGTCTGGCCGTTTTAGCTGCAGCCATCTTAAACGGTGCAGATATAATCAGGGTGCATGATGTGAAAGAAAGCTATCGGGCAGCGAAGATGATAGACCTGATCAAAAACGAAAATGGATAAAATCATTCTGAAAGGACTGAACTTTTGGGGCTGTCACGGACTTTTAGCGGAGGAAAAGGACAAGCCGCAGCCCTTTAAAGTCGATGTGGTCTTGTTCCATGACCAAAAAACAGCGGCCCGGACGGATGATATAGAGGCTACTGTGGATTACAGCCGGGTATTCCACGAGGTGAGGCAGGTTGTGGAGCAGAGCTCGTTTAACCTCATCGAGACCCTGGCTGAAGAGATCAGCCTGCGCATATTGAAGCGCTTTCCCCTGCTCACGGCTGTAGAAACCACCGTGTATAAACCACAGGCTCCAATCGAAGGGGAGTTTGATTATGTGGCAGTACAGATTTATCGCTGCCGGGAGGATATGGTGTAATCCTCTTAGGGGAGCACATAATGACTGAGGCTTATATCGGACTGGGTTCCAATGTGGGCGATCGGGTGAAGAATGTGGAGCGGGGCGTGGCTGAGATCGCAGCTTTGCCGGATACCAGGGTTACTGCGGTATCATCGCTTTATCTCACCCCACCCTGGGGCAAGCTGGATCAGGATGAGTTTGTAAACCGGGTTATCGCTGTAGATACCGGGTTAAGGCCCCTGGCCTTGTTGGAACACCTTAAACAAATAGAAATTAAAATGGGCCGCCGAGAGGGAGAAAAGTGGGGCCCACGGGTTATAGATCTGGACATTCTCTGGTACGGAGGCCAACAGATCAATCTGCCGCAACTGCAGATACCTCATCCGTACCTGCGCGAACGGTTGTTTGTTCTCATCCCCCTGGAAGAAGTGAACTCGGACCTGATTCTTCCTGAGGACGGGATGACAGTTAAGGAGGTGCTGGCTAGAGTTTTAGAGCGAGAGCAGAGCGAAATAAAGAAAATGGAATAGGGGGATCTCCCGCCGATATCCTTTTTATGTCCGCTTGTATCCATCATTGGACCGAGACGGCCTGATTGAAACGGCAGTTGAGCCGCAATCCTGAGGAGGTTAGAAAATGACCAACAAAGTCGGAATCATCGGTTTGGGAGTCGTAGGAACGGCTGTTGGGGTGGTACTCAGCAACAAGGGATATGAGATTACGGGTGTTTATGATAAGTTATCCGAATCTACAAAAGTACTTGTGGAGCGGATCGGCTGTACCACCTGTTCATCACCTCAAGAAGTTTCTCGCTCAGCAGATATATTGTTTATAACCACATCAGATATGGCCATAAAGGATGTAGCGGACGAATTGGCGGAAAGCGGCGCTTTTCACAGCGGTCAAGTGGTGATCCACATGAGTGGCTCCCTGACCTCTCAGGTGTTGGATGGTGCCAGGGCTTTTGGCGCATTTGTCTTGTCGATACATCCTTTACAGTCTTTTGCTGATGTTGATAGGGCCATCGCCAATCTTCAGGGCTCAGTATTCAGCATTGAAGGGGATCGGGAAGCATATGCCATAGGGCGTGACATCGTAGCTAACCTGGGAGGAGAGCATTTTATCATTGACCGGGCCGCCAAAGTCCTGTATCATGCCGGGGCCTGTACGGTTTCCAATTACCTGGTCACAGTAGTCGATTTTGGCATCCGGCTGCTGGAGGCAGCAGGCATTCCCCGTGAGCAAGGGACAAGGGCATTATTGCCGCTTATTCAAGGCAGTGTCAACAACATCAGTGATGTTGGCATACCCAAGGCCTTGACCGGGCCCATAGCCAGAGGCGATGTGGAAACAGTGCTTCACCATCTTAAGGCCCTGGATGCTAAAATGCCCGCTGACAGGCTGTTATACGCCTGTTTGGGCCTTTATACCACCTCCATTGCCTGCGCCAAAGGAACTATCGGCAGCGAGCAGAAGGCAGACTTTGCAGAGATCCTCGCCAATGTTATTAAAGAGAGCCTCGAAGATAAGCGGTAGCTAAAAAGGAGTGTGGGATTATGTCCAGAATTACCACAGCAGTGCTTAAAGAGAAGAAAGCCAGGCAAGAGAAAATAACCATGCTGACCGGATATGATTATTCAATGGCCGGCATGATAGATCAGGCCGGTATCGATATGATTCTGGTAGGAGATTCACTGGGGAATGTCATGTTGGGTTATTCTACCACCCTGCCGGTGACCATGGATGATATGGTACATCATACCAAAGCAGTTTCGCGGGCGGCCCAAAACGCTATGGTGGTTGCTGATATGCCTTTTCTCTCCTATCACATCAGTATCACCGAAGCAGTCCGCAATGCGGGACGCCTTATACAGGAAGGAGGCGCCCAGGCGGTTAAAATCGAAGGAGGGGTCGAAAGGGTCGACACCATTAAAGCCATCCTGGATGCGCAGATCCCGGTGCAGGGACATATTGGGCTGACCCCGCAGTCGATAAACCAATTGGGGGGCTTCAAGGTACAGGGCAAGGACCTGGAAACCGCACGAAAACTGATTGAGGATGCTAAAGCTTTGGATGAGGCCGGGGTTTTTTCCCTGGTGATGGAATGTGTGCCCTCCGAATTGGCCCGGCGCATCACCGCGGAAGTATCCTGCCCGACCATTGGCATAGGAGCCGGCCCGCATTGTGATGGACAGGTTTTGGTCATCAACGACATGCTGGGTATGTTCCACGGCCACATTCCCAAGTTTGTAAAGAAATTTGCCAACCTGCAACCGCTCATTATCGAAGCCTTGCAGCAGTATAAAGAGGAGGTCATGGCCGGAACCTTTCCCGCTCCTGAACATTGCTTCACCATCAAAGATGAGGTGCTGGAAAAACTGTATTAAGCCGGAACTGCGTTATGACGCTATTAAACGCGGTGCAGGCACCTGGGAGGTAAGGAGAAAAGATGCTGGTATTTGATAGGGTTGGATCGGCTCAACAATGGTGCATCGACCAAAAAAAAGCCGGCAAAAGCATCGGGCTGGTTCCGACCATGGGATATCTTCATGAAGGGCACCTGGCTCTGGTAGAACAGGCCCGCAAGCAGTGCGATACAGTAGTTGTCAGTATATTTGTCAATCCCATACAGTTTGGGGCAGGAGAGGATTTCGACACCTATCCTAGAGACCTCAGCCGGGATCAGGCTTTATTGGAGGAAAAGCGAGTAGACGCCCTGTTTGCACCTTCCATAAGCGAGATGTATCCTGCCGGTTACCATACCTTTGTTGAGGTTGGCGGCGAAATCACCGCCAAGCTGTGTGGCGCCTCAAGGCCCGGACATTTTAAAGGTGTGGCTACAGTGGTATCCAAGCTGTTCAACATATGCCTGCCTGATAAGGCCTATTTCGGGCAGAAAGATGCACAGCAGGCCATGGTCATAGAAAAGATGGTTCGCGAACTGAACTTCCCAATAGAAATAGTCAGGGTTCCAATTGTAAGAGAAGCCGATGGCCTGGCCAAAAGCTCCCGCAATGTATATTTGGATGCCGAGCAGCGCAAGCAGGCCCTGGTATTGAGCAAGGCTTTGGCCGAGGCTCACAGCCGGATCAAGCAAGGGGAAAGAGATGTTGCCAGATTAAAAGAAATCATGCGAGCAGTGATTGCAGCCAGCCCCCAGGCAAATATAGATTACGTTGAAATTTATGATGCTGCCGATCTGAGCGATGTTGAACAGGTGGACAGAAATGTCCTCATAGCCCTGGCGGTTAAAATCGGCAGCACAAGACTAATCGATAACCTGTTGGTGGAGGTGTAATCATGTTTCGCAGCATGCTCAAGTCCAAGATTCACCGGGCTGTGGTAACCGAGTCCAATCTGAATTATATCGGCTCGATCACCATCGATGAGGATTTAATGGAAGCCGCGGACATTCTGGAAAACGAAAAGGTGACGATTGTTAATATCAATAACGGGGAACGCTTTGACACCTATGTAATAGCCGGCCAGCGGGGTTCCGGGGTGATGTGTTTGAATGGAGCCGCTGCCAGGCTGGTACAAAAAGGCGATATAATCATCATACTCACCTACAGCTTGCTTTCTCAGGAGGAGTGCCGGCAGCACACCCCGAAAGTAATCTTTGTAGATGAGCACAACAGGATTCAGCCCATCAATAAATAAGGATAGAAGGTATGCTTATGCAGGTACCCGAGCAGTGGCAGGAGCACATTGCGCAGCTAAAGCAACTCAAAGGAGCCGTGATTTTAGCCCATTATTATCAGCTGCCGGAGATTCAGGAGATAGCCGATTATGTGGGGGATTCTTTAAGCCTGGCGCAAAAAGCGACCGAAACCCAGGCCGAGGTAATAGTGCTTTGCGGGGTTCGTTTTATGGCCGAAAGCGCCAAGATTCTGAACCCCGACAAAACCGTTTTGCTGCCTGCACTTGAAGCCGGCTGTCCCATGGCAGATATGGTTTCAGCGCAGCAGCTGCGGGCCTTGAAAGAGGAACACCCTGAGGCCATAGTAGTCAGCTATGTCAATTCTTCTGCCGAGGTGAAGGCCGAAAGCGACCTGTGCTGCACCTCTTCCAATGCGGTAGCCGTGGTGCGGAGCATTCCTCCGGAGCAGAGGATTATCTTTGTACCGGATCGCAATCTGGGGCATTATGTAGCTTCACAAACCGGCCGGGACATGATTTTATGGCCGGGATACTGCCCCATACATGACCGGCTGCAGAAAGCGGAAGTCATAGCCTGTCAACAGGAACATCCGCAGGCCAGGCTGGTTGTGCACCCCGAGTGTACTCCGGAGATAACCGCCATGGCAGATGCGGTCTGCTCCACCGGCGGCATTTTGGAATATGTGAAGAGCAGCCCTGATCGTCAATTCATCATCGGAACGGAGCAGGGTTTCCTCTATACCCTGAAGAAAAACTGCCCGGACAAGGAATTTTTCATAGCCCGCAGCGGTTTTAGCTGCCCGGACATGAAATTGATCACTTTACCCGTACTGGCGGAGTGTCTTGAAAAAGGGCAGCATAGTATAACGGTTCCCGAAATGATCAGGGAAAAGGCCGCCCAGGCCCTGCAAAAAATGCTGGCGATCCGGCCTTGATACGGTCTGGCAGGGGGCAAGAGAAATGATCACTACTCGTTACATTGAAGATTTAGGCAGCCATACCCCGGTGGTAAAGACCGATTTCCTGATAGTGGGAACCGGCATTGCCGGTTTGTTTACGGCGTTGAAGGCTTCACAGTATGGTGAAGTGATAGTTGCCACCAAAAAAAATATAGATGATTCCAATACCGGTTTGGCCCAGGGGGGGATTGCTGCCGCAGTGCATGAGGAGGATTCCCCCTTTCTTCATCTGGAGGATACACTGGAAGCGGGGGCCGGCCTGTGCAATATAGAAGCGGTGGATGTGCTGGTGCGCGAAGGACCGGAGCGGGTCAGGGAACTCATCGCTGCCGGGGCCCAATTCGACATGAAAGATGGGGCGATTGCCCTGGCGCGCGAGGGGGCTCACAGCAAGGCCCGTATCCTGCATGCCGCCGATACTACCGGTGCCGCTATCCGGGGCGCCCTGGTAAAGAAGCTTAAATTCAACCGGCGCATCGAGATCAAGGAGGATCTTTTCCTGCTGGATATATTGACTGATGAGCACTGCAGCGAGTGTTTCGGCGCCTTATTCTATGACACCCAAAAAGGTGAGCCTATCATTTACAGCGCCCGCGCGCTGATCATCGCAACCGGTGGGCTGGGGCAGATTTACAAACATACCACCAACCCCGACGTGGCTACCGGTGACGGTATGTCCGCATGTTTTCGGGCCGGGTGCAAGCTCACCGATATGGAATTTTTCCAGTTTCATCCCACCGTGTTATTCAGCCACGAATCCCAGCGCTTTTTGATATCGGAAGCGGTGCGGGGCGAAGGGGCCATACTGTACAACAGTGAAGGGGAGCGCTTTATGGAAAAATATCACCCCTTGTTGGAGCTGGCCCCGCGCGATGTCGTATCCCGGGCCATATGGAATGAGCTGCAGAAGACCGGAGAACCTCAGGTTTACCTGGATATGACCGTTATCCCCAATGCACCGCAGCGCTTTCCCAACATCTACCGCACCTGTCTGGCAAAAGGGATTGACATCACCACCACTTATGTCCCGGTTTCGCCGGCAGCGCATTTCATCATGGGCGGGGTAGGCACCAATACTTACGGGGAAACCGGCATCAGTGGACTGTACGCCTGCGGGGAAACCGCCTGCACCGGGGTTCATGGGGCCAACCGGCTGGCCAGCAATTCCCTTTTGGAGGGGATTGTATTCGGGCAGCGCATTGTCGACAAGGCGGAGGAGATAATGTACCGCCGTCAAGTCGATGCGGAAGAGATATACCGCCACTTCGATTCGGGATGGGTTTTTTGCCCCAGCCCGGACGGGGTTAGTCCTGAGGAGGCCAGAAACCGGCTGCGCGATATTATGTGGGAACATGTGGGCATTATAAGGAATGAGAAGGGCTTAAAACAGGCCTATCTGGAGGTCGACAGCCTCTATCATTCCATACAGCGCCAGGGGGATATAGTGAATTATTATGAGACCGTAAATATGCTGATTCTGGCCCGCATCATCATTCAGGCCTGTTTATGGCGTAAAGAGAGCCGCGGCGGGCATTATCGCTCCGATTATCCGCACCGCGATGATCTGCGCTGGATAAAGGAAATCAGTTTTATGAACTGTTAAACCCAGGACAGGGGGAATACATCAAGAAGATGAACATGGACATTATAAACACCATAATCAAACAGGCCTTGCAAGAGGATATCGGCCGCCAGGATATAACCACCTATAACCTGCTTCCTGCAGAGCAGCAGGCCAGAGGGGTCCTGGTAGCCAAAGCAGCGGGCATAATTGCAGGAACCTGGATATGCCAGGCCGTATTTCGCCATTTGGACCCGGAGGTCAGGAGCCAGATCTTTGTTGCCGACGGGCAGAGGGTTGAAAGCGGGCAACTGATTGCAGAATTCAGCGGCAAAACCGCCGCCCTGTTGGGAGGGGAGAGAGTAGCGCTCAATCTATTACAGCGCCTCAGCGGGATTGCTACCCGTACCCGCAGGATGGTGGAAAAAATCAGCGGCTACAGGGCTCAAATCGTAGATACCCGCAAGACTTCCCCGGGCCTGCGGGAACTGGAAAAATATGCGGTAAGGGTCGGAGGCGGCAGGAATCACCGTTTTGGGCTGTACGACGGGGTAATGATCAAAGACAATCATATCGTGGCTGCGGGCGGAATACTGCCGGCAGTACAAGCCTTGCGCCGGGCCGTGCCGATAACCGTCAAGATTGAGGTTGAAGTGAGAACCCTTGAGCAGCTGGAAGAGGCTTTACAAGCCGGAGCGGATATAATTATGCTCGATAACATGGATACCCCTGCTATGCAAAAGGCGGTTGAACTGGTGGCCGGCCGGGCCCTTGTAGAAGCCTCCGGAGGGATCACCGAAGAGCGCCTGGAAGAAGTCGCAGCTACAGGGGTGGACTTTATTTCCGTTGGTGCCTTGACCCACTCCATACAGAGCCTGGATATCAGTTTCGACCTGGTCGAGGTTTATTAGTATGGCCGGGCAGGCTTAAGCTGCGGTTAACAGGGGCTGTGAGGATAGGAGATGAATAACATGATATGTGTTTTCGATGTAGGCAACACCAATATGTCCGCCGGGGTATGGAACAAACAGGACTTGGTGGGGCACTGGCGCATTCGCACCGATACCATGCGCACCTGCGACGAGTATGCCATCATAGTAAGCCAGCTGTTCGGTTTAAATGGACTGGGCTTTAAACAGATTGATGCGGTGGTTATTTCATCGGTAGTACCTACGGTCATGATGGAATTGGAGTGTCTCAGCACCAAGTACTTCAAATGCAAGCCCCTGATAGTGGAAGCGGGAATCCGGACCGGGCTGGCCATAAAATACGACAACCCCCGTGAGGTGGGGGCTGACCGGGTAGTCAACGCGGTGGCCGGCTATCATAAATATGGCGGCCCGCTGATAATAGTGGATTTCGGCACTGCTACCACATTCTGTGTGATAAATCACAAGGGGGAATACCTGGGAGGCGCTATTGCCCCGGGCATTAAAATCTCTACCGAAGCACTGGTTTCCAGAACGGCCAAGCTCCCCCGGGTTGAACTGGTCAAACCCAAAAGCCTGGTGGGCAAGAACACCATCAGCAGCATACAGGCAGGCATAATCTATGGCTTTGTCGGCCAGGTAGAAGGGATTATAAACCGCATGAAAAAGGAATTGGGCTACGAACCCAAGGTGGTGGCCACCGGTGGCCTGGCCAGCATAATTGCCGGGGAAACGGATTGCATCGATGTGATCGATGATCTTCTGACCATGGAAGGCCTGCGCCTGATATACGAATTGAACCGGGGTTGATTATGTTCAGAATTGGCGATATAAAAATACCCAACCGGGTGGTGGCAGCGCCGCTGGCCGGGGTAACAGACAGGGCGGGCCGGGATATGGCTCGCTTGTTCGGTTGTGGCCTGGTCTACACCGAAATGATCAGTGACATGGGTCTGGTTTACAATCAGGCCAGAACCCTGCAGATGGCCGCTGTGGAGGGGGAACCGGGGCTGGTGGCAGTGCAGCTGTTTGGCTCCCATCCCGGGGCTATGGCCAAAGCCGCCCGGATATTAGAAAGGCTTGGCGCCAGGATTATCGACATAAACATGGGCTGCCCTACCCCCAAGGTGGTGCGCAATGGAGGAGGCGCAGCCCTGATGAGGGATGCGGCCAAAGTGCGCGATGTGCTGCACGCAGTCCTCGATGCGGTGAAGGTGCCGGTAACGGTGAAAATCCGCAAAGGCTGGGATGAAACCCAAATTAATTACCTGGAGATTGCCCTTATAGCTGAAGCAGCCGGTGTCAAAGCGGTAGCCCTGCATCCCCGCACCAGGCAGGAGTTTTTCTCTGGACATGCCGATTGGGGAGCTATTAAGCTTCTCAAAGAGCATCTCAATATACCAGTGATCGGCAATGGAGACATATGGTCAGCTGCAGATGCTGTGCGGATGATGGCTGAAACCGGTTGTGATGCACTGATGATCGGGCGGGGGGCTATGGGCAACCCCTTTATCTTCCGCGAGACGGTGGCCTTGCTGGAAGAGGGACGTGTGCTTTCCCCTCCCACCTTAGAGGAGCGGTTTCTTGCTGCTCGTAAACACCTGGACCTGGCTATACAGTATAAAGGTGAGTACACTGCGGTCCGGGAGATGCGCAAGCATTTTGCCTGGTATTGCAAGGGTTTAAAGGGAGCCAGCCGGGTACGCGAGGCTATCAATCAGGCCGTCACCCGCGAAGAGCTCTTGGCCGCTTTGGCCTCCATCACCATACATGCGTGAACATAGACCCATAGCTGTTGGTCCGCCCCGGAAAACCGTCCTGCCCATGTTTTAAAAACCCCGGGTTGTTGCCCCAATCACGGTAAAATGCTAGAATATAAGGCAGATTGTATACATTTTGTGCTCAAGGGGCAGCCTATGGAATTTTACCGTATTCAAGACAAAATCGTGAGCTGGAGCAAAATATCATCGACCCTGAAAAAGGCCCTGGTTTTAAGGACGCGCGGCTTTTCCCAGCAAGAGGTGGCTGACCGGCTGATGATCGACCGTTCTTTTATCTCCCGCCTGGAGAAGATCGGTGAACTGCGCAAAGGCCAGTCCATTGCCTGTGTGGGCTTCCCTATCAAGAACAAGGATGAAATTGAAGCCATTCTGGAAAAAGAAGGGGTCGATTTCATATTCTTGATGACGGAAAAAGAACGCCTTGATTATGTCAACAACCGCAGCGGCAAGGATTTGCTCAATGAATTGATGGATTTGATAGCCAAAGCGCGCGAATTTGACGTGGTTATTCTGATTGGCTCAGACACGCGCTTGAAACTGATTGAGAGTATTCTCGATGCCCAGGTAATTCCCATTGAAATTGGTACTTCCCCTATCGTTGAAGACAAATGGGTTGACCCTGAACACTTGAAAAAAATCTTACGCTCGGTTAAATCTGCTCGGTAAAGAGCTATGTGCAGACGGAGGAGGTACTCGATTGAAACGCATCGTCAGTGTGAGCCTGGGTTCTTCAAAGCGTGATCATAGCTTTGAGACCGAGTTTGCAGGAGAGAGGTTCCTCATCGAACGGATTGGCACCGATGGGGATTGGGACAAGGCCATTCGGCTGATAAAGGATCTGGATGGCAGGGTTGATGCTTTCGGCATGGGCGGCATTGACCTTTATGTCTACATTGCCGGCAAGCGTTATGTTATCAAAGACGCCAAAAAACTGCTGGTTGCCAGGAAGACCCCTATGGTGGATGGGAGCGGGCTCAAGAATACCCTGGAACGCAAATGCGTGCTGGATATCCAGCATAGCGGGATTCTGGACCTGCGCGGGAAAAAGGTGCTGATGGTAAGCGCAGCCGATCGCTTCGGCATGGCCGAAGCCTTAGAGGAGGCAGGGGCTGATCTGACCCTGGGTGATTTGATCTATACCCTGGGTATACCCATACCGCTCAAGTCGTTAAAGGCTTTGAAAGTGATAGGCCGGATGTTTGCCCCGGTGGTGGTGAACCTGCCCTTTGACATGCTCTATCCCACGGGAAAGGATCAGGAAGTCATAATTCCCAAGCATTCGCAATATTATTATCAAGCAGATGTTATTGCCGGTGACTTCAACTATATCAAGCGTTACCTGCCCGAGAAGCTCAACGGGCAGATCATCATTACCAACACCACTACCCGCGATGACATGCGGCTTTTAAAACGATGCGGCATCAGCAAGGTTATCACCACCACACCCAACATGGGCGGGCGGTCTTTTGGAACCAATGTGATCGAGGCCTTGATTGTATCCCTGATTGGCAAGCCCGTGGAAGAAATTACCCCTCAAGAGTATTATCACATGCTGCAGCAGCTCGACATGAAGCCAGGTGTGGTAGACCTGGAGAAGGAAGATGTATGAAATAGAATTTGCCTTTTTCAATCTCATGCCAAACGATAAGCGGGGGCTGGTATATCAGAAATATATTCTGAATAGACTGGCCCCTTTTTTGTTTGCCCCCCGGGTGGCCTGTTTAATCGACCTGCCGGTAATCAAGGCGCGCGGCTATCATGTGCTGTTGCCGTTGGGAGAAGGCAACCTGGACAGCATGGACCCGGAACGCCAGCAGCAAATGCTGGGCAAATCCATTGCTGTGACCCGGGGCTTCAATCTGCCCGCGCTTGCGGTGGACCGGCGGCTAAAACCCAGGTTTGCCGTGCCCCAGGAGGATATGAAATTGGTCTTTGGGGACCATTTCATCAAGGCCCTGGCAGCCGCTTATATCAAGAGAACCCTCAGCTGTCATGCCGTGAAACGGATTATAATCGCTACTGACCATGAGGATGTGGCCGAATTTGCCGAATATGCGGCCCGTTTCGATGTGCCCTTATCGATACAGAGCTTTCACCCCGCTGGTTATGAAGCCCTGGCCTATCAGATGATGTATGAACACGGCCGGGCGGTGAGCACCAGTTTATTCAATCCGCGCAGCTGGAGCAAAGGGGATTTGGTGGTGATATTTGATACCCAGGATCGGCTGGTGACCATCTCTTCCCGGGATGTCTTTGCGCTTAAACTGAGCAATCTCAGCCACAACCTGTCCCCGCTGTTGGAAAACCACCTACAAAATCATGGTTTGGAAGCCAGGTTGCACAACCTGGCTCCTATTATGGAATTGTGCCTGTGGATGCTTGCTGCCCGGGCCAATCCCCGGGCAGACGCCAGCAAAGCAGAAGACGGACTGCCGGTTTTCCTGCAGCTGGAGAAGTCCGCCACTTTGCTGGGATTATGGGAGTTATTCCTTGACAAGGCTATTTGAAGTCATTATAATACCATAAAGCCTTAGGGAGCAGTGCCATCGAACCGCGTTTATTCAGGCATGGCGGTAGCAGCGAGCGTAGTCTCGCTTTTATATTAAGTATCAGATGAGGAGAAGTGGCATGGCAGAAGAAAAAGAAGTCCTTTTGACCAAAGAAGGCTTAGCCAAGCTGGAAGCCGAACTGGAGTACCTCAAATCGTTCCGCCGTCAAGAAGTAGCCGAGCGTATCAAACAGGCCATCGCCTTTGGCGATATCACGGAGAACTCCGAATATGAAGATGCTAAAAACGAACAGGCTTTTATTGAGGGAAGGATTTTAACCCTGGAGAAAACCCTAAAAAAGGCGCGTTTGATGGAAGAGGATGAAATTCGTACTGATGTTGTGTCATTGGGATCACGGGTTACACTGCAGGAGATGAAAACCGGGCGCAATGTAACCGTTACCCTGGTCTCCTCGGTTGAATCGAAATTAAAAGACGGCAAAATATCTGATGAATCTCCGGTGGGATCCGCCATTTTGGGCAAAACGGTGGATTCCATCGTTGCTGTAGAAGCCCCGGCGGGAATCATAGAATATAAGATAATTGAAGTACAGAGATAAAGCTCTAGCGGTTTTTAGCAGCCATGATATCCTGATCCAAGGATAGATCGAAATGATCTATCCTTGCTTGAGTATGGGACAGGTTTTATAACCTAAACAGCGAAGATTAATAGTATGTAACAAAATATGAGGAAGTGTCTTGATGCCAGAGCAAGAACAAAACCTGAGTGAATTGAAAAAGGTCCGCCTGGAAAAAATGAATGAATTGCGGTCGATGGGCCTGGATCCCTTTGGGCAGCGCTTTGAACGCAATACCTTAACCAAGCCGATTATTGAGGGTTTTGAGCAGTGGGAAAACCAGACCGCCCGAGTGGCCGGGCGCATCATGTCCAAGCGCCGGCACGGCAAGGCCGGCTTTGCGCACCTGCAGGACATCGCCGGACGGATCCAGCTCTATTTCCGCCGTGATGATCTGGGCGAAGAGCAGTATGAATTGTATAAAAAGCTGGATATAGGCGATTTGGTAGGGATCGAAGGCCGGGTTTTCAGGACCCAGAAGGGCGAGATCAGCATTCATGTAGAGAGCATGGTATACCTGTCCAAATCCCTGCACCCCCTGCCGGAGAAGTGGCACGGCCTCAAGGATGTAGAGCTGCGCTACCGCCAGCGCTATCTGGATTTAATAGTCAACCCCGAGGTTAAAGAGGTGTTCATCAAGCGCAGCCAGATTATCAAGGAAATCAGGAATTACCTGGATGACAAGGGGTTTTTGGAGGTAGAAACCCCCATGATGCAGCCTATACCTGGCGGGGCCACGGCGCGCCCGTTTATTACCCATCACAATGCTTTGGATATGGACCTGTATTTGCGGGTAGCCCCCGAACTCTATCTCAAGCGGCTTTTGATCGGGGGGCTGGAAAAAGTCTACGAGATCAACCGCAGTTTCCGCAATGAAGGCATATCAACCCGCCATAATCCCGAATTCACTATGCTGGAGATCTACCAGGCCTACGCTGACTATGAGGACATGATGGCATTGACCGAGGAATTGATCAGCCGGGTGGTGTTGAAGGTCAACGGCTCCATGCAGGTGGAATTTGAAGGGCAGGTAATCGATTTTTCTACGCCCTGGAAGCGGGTGCAGATGCTGGAGGCCATAAAAGAGCATACCGGTTTGGATTTCAATACTATCACTGATGATGAATCGGCCCGCCAGAGCGCTCGTGCCCTGGGGCTGGAGATAGATGACCAGGCATCCCGTGGTGAGGTGATCAATGAGGTGTTTGAAGCGCGGGTGGAAGAGCATCTCATTCAACCCACCTTTGTGTACGGGCATCCGGTGGAAATATCGCCCCTGGCCAAGCGCAATCGCGAGCACCCGGAACTGACCGACCGCTTTGAGGTCTTTATCATGCAGCGGGAAATAGCCAATGCCTTTTCCGAGCTCAACGACCCCATTGACCAGAAACAGCGTTTCGTGAGGCAGGCTGCCAAACGGGCCGGCGGAGATGCCGAAGCCCATATGATGGATGAGGATTATATTGCAGCTATGGAATATGGCATGCCCCCTGCCGGTGGCCTGGGCATCGGCATTGACCGTCTGGTGATGCTCATCACCGGCTCGCCGTCAATACGCGATGTCATCCTCTTTCCCACCCTCAGACCCCGCGAACAGTGATACAGGCAGGATATGAAATGGTCTTTATTGTTGGCAGATGGATATACCTGTCAACAATAAGGCCTAATAATCCTGATTGATTATCTCCGGGAAATAGCGTTTGGCTATCCATTCCAGAAGCATTATCCCCAGAACAACCCCCAGGCCTACTCCCGTGCCCACCACAACCCCGGCCAGGCTGCGCTGCAGCGATATGGAGGCGGCAGTGAAAACATGGCAGAAGCTGTTGACCATGGAGACGCTTCCCACTACTATGGCCAGGCCCCAAAGGAACAGTATGAATTCCCGGCGGTACTTGTGGTACAGGTATACCCCGGAAAGCAAAGCCGGGTAACCGATGATTATCTCCTTGAACCGCGGCCGGGCCAGAAAGACCATTTCCAGGATCTCGCGTACTCGCAGCTCCAGAGCGGATACACTGACTATGTTGTTGCCGCTGCGCCCCATATAGTAATAGCCTGCGGCAGCTGCCACTGCGAACAGGAAGAGCACCAGGTAGCTGGGATTGCCCTGCAGGGTCTTCCACACCGCCACACTCAATCTGTCCTGGCCTTTAAAACAGCTGAAATAATTCAGCATGAACAATAATAGTGGAAGGAAGAAGGACAGCTTGACACCGCTGAATATCTTTATGTTCATGATGTAGCGGATATCTGCCAGGCTGGTGATGACCGTATATCCTCCCAGGAGGTTTATGCCCACCACCACGGCCAGACTGCAAACCGTCTTCAACCACAAGGGGTGCTCAGCGTGGTCGCGCAGGTACAGAAGCAGTAACAGGCTGGACAGGGAGGGGTATAGAATAGCAGCCCCCAGAGCGTACAGCTTGGAGAGATCAAGCCCGGTGAAAAGGTTGGCTAACAGGCTGAAAGCCCCTCCCAGGAGCAGCAGTACATACAGATACCAGGGCTTCCATTTAAACAGGTAATACAGATAGAGCGTGCCGGCAAATACCAGGCTCAAGGCCACCATCAAGCGATGCCAGGGTGAGGTGGTCTTGCTGGGATGAATGGGCAGTTCCTCATTGAGAATGAAGCCCTTGGCCTGCATGGTATCATGAAAACACCCGATGGTTTCGATGGTATTGTTCAGATTCTCTCCGGCATCCAGCTTTAAATCCTTAAACGGGGAAACGTATAAAATGCGGATGCCGCGGTCCACTACAGCGCGAACCCAGCGGTAGTAACGATCATCCACGGTTTTGACGAAATCATCATTGGTGGTGCTGTAAACCCGGTTGATGGGATAAGCGGTTTTTTCCAAGACCTCTCCCAGTCCCGGGGTTTTTACATAGCCTAGTTGTTCCGGGGTTTCTACCACCCCGATAATCAGCTCATAGCGGTTGACCAGATCGATTACAGTATCGATATTATCGGGTGTGCCGCTTACTTCATTGGAAAAGACCAGGTACTTTATGCCGTTGTCACGGATAATGGGCTCATATTCCTTAAGGTATGCAAGCGAGGTGCCTTTGCTGTTTTCCGGGCGCAACACGATCTTCATGCCGTGAGCCTTGATTTGCTCGATTTCCCGGGGGTCGAATCCCAGCCACAAATCAAGCTGGGGCTGCACGTCTTTGCGCTTATCCAGGACAGTAGCAGCGCTGTTGACGATAAAATAATGGCTTTCCCCCTCTGCCAGGTGAATGATCTGCTCAGCCTGATAACGGGAATTGAGCTGGGTTTGTAAGAACTGAGCCACATCGGCCTGGCTGGTCATGGCTACCAGGTTGGCCGGGCTTACCTGGCGGGAGCCCAGTGTATGTATAAAGCTATCCCATAGCTGGGGCCGGTTGGCCTCGTGCCAGGAGCGGAACTCGGCAAAACTCCACAGGTGTATATCACCTTTGAAAGCCAGTTCGCGAAGGCTGGTTTCCTTCAAGCCGATATGCTCTACCCCGTTTGCCCGCAGGTCATTTAAGACCATGTCCATAGAGACGTTGGCAGTAGCTGCGGAGCGGGATATTTCGCGATAGTCGGCCACGGTGATCAGCCGCTGGTTGTTGGCCTCGATGCCCGTGCGCAGCTGCCAGCCGCTGTAAGAGAGAAGCAGAAACAGCCCTAAGCCCACCCACAATAGCCATTTTAACCGGTTTTGCTTCACCGCTCTCAAACCTCCTTTAGGAAAAACACCTTGATTAAGCCCAATATATAAGCAATACCCAAATACACCACTATACTTGCGGTCAGGGGCAGCAAAAAGCTAACCCCGGATGTGCCCCAACCCATGAAAGCAAAGCCCCATACCACCCCCAGCATGGCCAGGGAAGGAAACAGCAGCTTGAAAAGGTATATGAGCAGATCGCGGTTGATGAAAGCCCCGATTTCCCGGGTAAGCATAACCGACATAACTAAGGCATAGAACAGCATGGTGGCTGCGGTGGAAAGGCTCAAGCCCCCAATGCCCGCAGGGCGATATAGGAAATAATCCAGCCCCAGGTTGAGCAGTATACAGCCGGCGCTGAAGAACATAGGTATTTTGTAGCGCTTCAAAGCATAAAAGACCCGGTTGTAAACCTCCTGGCAGAGATAGCCCACTACGGCTAAACTGTAGAACCAGAAGGCCAAAGAAGTCATCGCCGTGGATTCGGCCCCGAAAGCGCCCCGCTGGTAAACCAGGGTAATGATCTCTTTATGATAACAGATTACCAGCAAAAGATAAGGCACCAGTATGAAAAGCAGCATTTTAAAGGCCTGTGCCAGCAAAAACCTGATGCGCTCAAAATCGCTGTCCAGGCAATACCGGGACAGGCGGGGAAATACCACCGTAGTCATAGCCACAATAAAAACGCTGGTTATGGTCACGAACAGGTTGCTGCCGAAGGCCAGCGAAGCAGCCGTCCCTGGTGAAAGATGGGTGGCAAAAGAGCGATCGATAATCAGGCACAGCTGCAAAAGGGAATTCCCCAGTAGAATTGGCAAGAGGTTTTTAAAGGTATTACGAATATAAGGGTCGCTCCATTGCAGTTTGAAGCGCCACTGGTATTTTTCCCGGACCAGCACCGGCAGTTGGATGAGAAACTGCAAGAGCCAGCCCAGTGTGGTCACATAGCCCAGAAAAACCAGATCATTGCCCTTCCACAATAAAGCCCCGATGATGAGCATATTGAAAGGTATGCTGATGCTGGCCGATACCAGAAAGTACTGGTGCACCTGCAGAACCCCTGCGGTCAGGTAGGTCAGGCTGACGAACAACAGGGTGGGCATCATGATACGGGTCAACAAAACCGCTATATGATCGACTTTCGGGCTGAGCCCCGGGGCGATAATCTGCGTTAAAGGCGGTGCGCAAACGATGCCCAGCAGGGCTACTGTGGACGCAATAAAGGTAACCTGGGCAAACAAATTGGCCAGATACTGGTTGCGCTCCTCTTTAGAGCGATGGGTTATGAAATAAGTGAGGTCAGGAATATTGACCGCTGATAAAGCGGTGCCAATACTGGAAAAAAACAGGCTGGGAAAGCTGAATATCACCTGAAACATATCGGTTAAAACCGTGGTGCCAAACACTGAGGCAAACACGATTTCCCGCACAAAGCCCAGCAATTTGGAGAAGAAAATGGTTATTGAAACCCCTATGAAGTTTTTCCCGGTTTTGTTGCTCATATTTAATCCTCTTAAACCCTGGCTGTATCAAGCAAACGCTCGACTGCCGGGTTAGGCCTTGCGGCGTACCAAGTTCAATGCCAGGCGGGCGTTCTGCTGTGCCCGCTGATGAAGTTCTGCGGCGGTTGCCATTACTACCTGCTGCATTTGGCTGTCATTCAGGATTTGTCCGATCTGTGCTGCCATGCCCTCCTCATCCAGGGGCAGAGGGCTTAAGGCAAATTGCCACAGGAAGGACTCCACCTTGGGGTCATAGGATATGCCCGCAAAACGAACCCCCTGCGTGGCGGCAAATATCAAAGCGTGCAGGCGCATGCTGATCACCATTTTTAATTGGCTGATCACGGCCAAAAGCTGGCCGCTGCTCAATTTTTTGTCCAGCAGGGTGGCGGGGTGATGCATGAGGGTTATTACCCGCTGCGATTCGGGCACATCCTCCGGCCAGCTCATGGGCAGAAACAGGATTTCATAGCCCTGCGCTGCCAGTTGGTCCAGTACTCTGGCCAGGGCGATTTGGTAACCTTCCAGTGCAGGCCAGGGTCGTACCGACACCCCAATACAGGGAGAATCCGGTATATAGCCGGCAACCGAGCGCTTGTCGGCCTGGCTCGGCTTTAAGGCGAATACCGGATCTGCAGTTACCAGTATAGGCGGTTTGACCACACCCAATTTTTTTAACAGCTCGGCTGATTCCCGGTCGCGCACACTGATCATGTTCACCCGGTTGGCAACTAAACGCATCAGCCACTTGCTCAGGGGCAGATTAATGGGACCCACCCCCTGGGCATAGAACATCACCGGCTTGCCTAACAGCCTGGCCAGGGCCACCACCGCGATATAATACCACAGGGATTGAGCGCTGGTAATATCCTGAAAAATACTGCCCCCGCCGCTGATCAACAGGTCGCATTGCCACAGCTGTTGCAACACCCGCCAGGGGTTTTTATGATAAACCGCAAAAAGGCCATGTGAAGCGGTGGTCCGGGCAGGATTTCCAGAAAAAACGACGAAATCAGCCTTTGGGGCCATGGCTTTAATGGATGAGGTGATGGCCAGCAATAAGGCTTCATCACCGGCGTTGTCAAACCCATAATAACCGGACAAGGCGATTTTCATTAAGCTGCTCCTCGCTAAAATTAAATGGTCTAGGCTAGCCCCGGACCATCTCATTAATTATATTACTAGGCCTGAATGATAGCAATATATCTGCTGATTGCTCAGCTTTCGTCACCTGATGACACGGTTTTATCATTTGCTTGCCGTATAGACAAGCTAAAACAGCGGTGTTAGAATGAACCTAGCTTCGGACTCGGGGGAGGAGCTATCGAATGCTTACCTATGCCTATATCTCGGTGGCACTCTTAAGCACCTTTTTTATTGCCATTGCCTGTGTCCCATTGAGTACACAACTGGCTCGCAACCTGGGGGCGATCGATCCCCCGGATGAACGCAAGGTACATAAAGTCGACATGCCTCGACTGGGCGGGCTGGCCATATTCTCAGCCTTCATGCTCAGCCTGCTGATTTTTACCCAAATTAGCGGCCCTATGCTGGGACTGGTTATGGGAGCCACTATCATTTTTCTGGTCGGGGCAGCGGACGATATCTATCATTTATCCCCATTGACCAAGCTGGCGGGCCAGTCTGTGGCTGCCGCAGTAGCCATGTATTTCGGGGTCATGGTGCACTTTATGACCAATCCTTTTGACGGCCTCCTGGTTTTGGGATACTTGAGCATCCCCTTGACCTTTCTGTGGATCGTAGGCATTACCAACGCCATAAATCTCATCGACGGCCTGGATGGACTGGCCGGAGGAGTATCGGCTATAGCTGCTACAGCTATGGGAATAGTGGCCATGCGACAGGGGCAGGTGGACGTGGCTGTGGCCGCCTTGCTGCTGGTAGCGGCTATTATCGGTTTCCTCCCCTACAACTTTCACCCCGCACGCACCTTTATGGGGGATAGCGGCTCCAACTTCTTGGGCTTCGTACTGGCCTGCCTGGCCATCATGGGCACTACCAAGGGTACTGCGGTGGTTTCATTGCTGATTCCCATCATCATCCTGGGCATCCCTATTTTTGATACCTTTTTTGCCATCATACGGCGCATTAACAATCATAAACCGATTTTTCTGCCTGACAAGAATCACCTTCATCACCGCTTGATGGCGATGGGTATGAGCCATCGCCGCAGCGTGTTCATTATTTATGGTATTAGCGCTTTCTTCAGCGGGATTGCGGTTCTGTTGACTTTTACCACCAGCCCCAAAGCGTCTTTAGTTCTGTCTTTGCTATTGCTGGTCATGGTTCTGGGCGCAGACCGCATCGGATTGTTGACCGGCCGAACACGGGAACAACAGGCCCTCAGCCGCAGCAGCGAGGGCTAGTAATGCTTCATAGGAGTCACGAATATGCTTAAGACAACTCTCAGGTTTTATTTTCGCTTCATGCTGGTTTGTGTATTGGTGTTTGGCATTTGCTTTGGAGCCGGTGCCGGAATGGCCAGTTTTTTCTATCGCGGTCAACCAACTATCTCCGCGGAAGAGGAGGCTCAGGCGAGCGGACCCGAACCGACCGGCAAGCGCACCAGCATCCTGGTTCTGGGCTCAGACGAGCGTGAAGGCGAGACCGCCTCACGGTCTGACACCATCATCCTGGTTACGGTGGATCCCGATTTAAAAAAAATAGCGGTGGTTTCCATACCCCGGGATACCAGGGTTACCTTAAGCAATGGCCAAGTAGCCAAGATTAACGCCGCTCATGCCTATGGAGGTCCGGAGGGCTCAGTCAAGGCGGTTGAAAAGCTGATGGGGGTTCCCATCGATTATTATATAGAACTGAACTTTGAAGGCTTTGCCAAGGTAGTAGACACACTGGGCGGGGTAACCATAAATGTTCCCCAGCGGATGTACAAGCCTACGGAGGGCATCAATCTTTATCCCGGGCTGCAGCGCCTCAATGGCAGCCAGGCCCTGGCTTTTGTGCGCTATCGTGACTATCAGCTGGGCGATATTGACCGGGCGGAAAAGCAGCAGCAGTTTTTGCAGGCCCTGGCTGATGAGGTTTTACAGCCCAGCACCATACCCAAATTGCCGGCTATTATTAAAGAGACCAGTCCTTATTTGAATACCAACATGGGGCTGAAAACCATGCTCCAGCTGGCCACCTGGGCGCCCAAGTTCACCGCTGAATCGGTGGTAAGCCAGACTCTGCCGGGGTATTTTTATGATCAGGTGGGTGCTGACCAGCAGTTATTGCAGAGTTTCTGGGTGGCGGATAAATCCAAGGTCAATGGGTTGATTGACAGGATGCTGGAAGGACAGACGGTAGCCGTGGTTCAAGAAGGCTCGGTAGTGGTGCAGGCTAAACCGCCTGTAAGCAGCAGTTCGACAAGCAAGCAGAATGATAGCAGCGACAGCGGCAAAACTTCTGAGGATGATAAGAATAGCGGCAAAAGCAAATCTTCTGGAGATAGTAAGAGCAGCGACAAAACCCGGGCCAAATCCGGGAGCAATGATAAAGATGGGATTGATTCTATGCGCGGTGACAAGCGCAACGATGATGCTGACCACAAATCTACCAGTACGCGGGAAGCCAGGAGGACAGGCAGAACCGAATCATAGCCGCCTGAGTGCCGGTAAGGCCATGACGTTAAGCATTTAAGGCAGTGTGCCAGTACATACTGAGATTTATGACTTTTGAACACCATTCGCGATTTTTTCCTATAATGCTGAAAGTTCCCACTGTGCTTCTATGTATATATAACAGGTTAGACCGGGCAATAAGCCACAACCTGTCGAATTAACTGCACTTTCATAATGCCATTGCTATGCGCCCGCATAGCAGATATGAAGGCATATAAGCCAAGCCAGACAGCAACCTGGCTATTTTGCACTTCAAAAGGGGAGGCCTGATCGATGTATTCGGATCTTGCGCGACGCACCGCAGTGTTTAAAATTGCCCTGCTGCTTTTTATAGCCACAGCTGTATTCTTGATATGGCAGAGCCCTGCACTGGCCGCTTCCGGTACTATAACCGGCAGTGTGGTCAATGTGCGCAGCGGTCCTTCCACAGATCACACCGTTACCGGCAATTTGCTGCAGGGTACTGAGGTGACCGTTCTGGAGGAGCAAAACGGCTGGTATCACATCAGTTACAACAATCTCAACGGCTGGGTTTCGGCCCAATACATAAAAGTAACCCCAGGCGCCACAGTACAGGTTACAGGATCACTGGTCAATCTCAGATCAGGTCCGGGAACCAGCCATGCGGTGGTGGGTCAGGCCCGGCAGGGAGACACCCTGCTTCTGCTGGGAAAAGAGGGCGATTGGTGCAAGGTGCAGACCGCTTCCGGGCTGATTTGTTACGTGTCTTCCAGTCTGGTGCAAAACGGGACTGCGGCTCAAGCAGGGACTGCCACACCCCAGACCAAAGCAACCACCACCAGCACTGCAGATGGTCAGGACATCAAGGTATACCTGGATGGCGAACTGCTGAGTTTTGATGTGCCGCCGCGCATTGAACAGGGCCGTACCCTGGTTCCCCTGCGGGCTATCTTTGAAGCTATGGGAGCTACAGTGGACTGGGATCAATCCAGTCAAATAGTTACGGCCACTCGCCAGGAAGTGATAGTGCAGCTGCCCATCGGATCGAAAAGCCCTACCGTAAACGGCATAGTCTGGCCGCTTGATGTACCCGCCAAAATAGTCGGCGACCGTACCCTGGCACCTTTGCGCTTTGTGGGTGAGGCCTTTGGGGGCAAGGTAGAATGGAATGAAGCCGAACGCACCATTCATATAGAGAGCCCTGAGCCTCCATCGACTCCGGCGGTAGCAACCCCCAGCAGCAATAAGCTGGTAGTGGTACAGGGATCAACGGTGAATCTCCGGGAAGGACCCGGGACCGGATATGATAAAGTGGGCCTGGCATCAGCCGGGGAAACCCTGCCGGTGCTGGCGGAAAAGGATGGCTGGTTCCAGGTCAGCCGGGGCGGCACCCCTGCCTGGATCGCAGGCTGGCTGGTGTGCATGTCAGACGATAGCCCCAATAGCCCGGCGGTAAGCGATGATGAGCTGGTATGGTACAGTACCAGCAAGGACAAGGATGGTTTAAGGATCAATATCGAGTCAGGGTCGAGATTGGGGGCCCATGTGGACAATAAAAGCGGCAAAATGGTCTACACCATAATGGGACGGAGCTTAAAAGGCAATACTCCGCTGAATGTCAACCTGGGCGGTAAGAGTATTGTGGTCAGCGGCGAAAACCGCAACGGCGATGCGGTGATCACCGTTACTATCCCTGCCGGGCTGGAATACCGTACCGAGAAAAGCAGCGACGGCCGCCGCGAGTCGGTGGTTTTTGACAATCGCATTGTGCAGATCAGCCGCAAGGTATTCGGCAATATCGGCGACAACATAATCGTGTACACCTTAACCCCCTGCGAGTTCAGTTACAGCCTTAAAAACGACATATTGGAGGTCAGACTCAAATCGACCTACAAAGGCGTGGAGCGCTCCAGCTATGATTATCAGGTCAGCCCCTTCCTGGAAAAGATGACCATACAGGAGTCTTCAAGCTCACCCCCCGACACTATCCTGCGCATAGAAACCAAGAATCTGGGGGATTACAGCATTTTTCAGACCAGCGATGACAATGCCTTGAATATAATCCTGACCGGCAGCAAACGCAGTGACGACAAGAACAACAAGCTGGTGGTACTGGATCCCGGTCATGGAGGGCGCGATACCGGGGCCAATGGTGCCAGGCTGCAGGAAAAGGAGGTCAACCTGGACATAGCCCTGCAAGCCGGAGAGATTCTGGCCCAGCGCGGTTTCGAGGTTGCCTATACGCGGGACGACGACACTTATTTGACCCTGTCGGAACGCTGCCAGATAGCCAATGAATTGAATGCAGCGGTATTTGTATCCGTGCACTGCAACTCCGCCGAAAACTCTTCGGCAACCGGCACCGAAACCTACTATTACGCTTCCCTGGAGGATCCGGAACGGTTCATGCAAAAAGAGCAGCGCTACAAATTGGCCCGTCTTTTGCAGCAGAACCTGGTAAGGCAATTAGGGCTTGCCGATAGAGGGGTCAAGCAGGATAGATTTACTGTGATCATGGACACCAACATGCCTTCAGCCCTGGTGGAAACCGCATTTATCAACAACCCCAGCGAAGAGGCCTGTTTGATGGACAAATCTTTTAGGAGCAAGGCGGCCCGGGCTATAGCCGATGCCATAACCGAATACATGAATAAGCGCTAAAACGCCTATTCTTGCCGATAATTTGCCAACCCTGTCTGTATTTGGCTAACAGGCAGGGTTTTTATCGTCTAATAGAGGAGATATGCTAGTTTTATGGAATAAACAGGTTATGGCAGGCATCTGAGCAGGCAGCAGGGGAGGAAATATATTGGGGAAAAAAAGAAAAAAATCAAGAAATGCTGATAAAACAGAGAATTTTACCAGAACAGAATCTGCGGCTGCAGCCATCCCAGTGTATAACCAGCGGCAGGATTGGGTCTTGTTTTCCATAGCCGCCTTATTGGTGGTTTATCCCCTCTTTTTCAGGGGGTTATATTTCCCTCGTGAAATGTTTGTGACTCATATTATCAGCTCGGCAGTTTTTGTGGGGTTTTGGATAATTAAGTGGAAACGCCGGGACCTGAGGTTTATCCGCACCCCTTTGGACTGGGCGGTACTGGCCTTCGCCGCGGCCTATGCCCTGTCATTGATAACCGCCGTGCTTTTCGGAGAGGCCCTGTATGGTTGTATTAAGGCTTTCAATTATTTTATGCTCTACTGGTTGGTAGGACAGGTTATCACTGACTATGGCGGTGTGGAGAGATTGACCCAGGTCTTGCTTTTAGCCGCGCTTGGGGTAGGGATAATCGGGATTTTGGCAGCCAGTGGATTTGCAGTATACCCTTATGCTTTCGACGAGGGCTTAATCAATTCCACCCTGCAATATCATAATGCCACAGCGGCTTTCCTGGCTGCCATGAGTGTATTGGCATTATCTCTTTTGACCAGACCCAACCAATGGCCGGCGCAATTAGGCTTAAGTGTGCTGGTTTACTTTTTACAGGTTATTGTTTTCGCCACTGTCTCCAAGGGAGCCTGGCTTACCCTGGTCTTGGGAGGACTGTTTTTGGTAATAGGTATACCAGGCTGGCGAAGGGTAAAAACGGTATATTTCCTGGGCGGGTTGGCTTTAGTGGCCTTCGTAACCGGAAACCGTTTCCTGATTGCCGCTTTAAGCCCAAACCCGCAATACGGGTTGGTGTATATCATGGCCGGGGTGGCGGCTGCTGCATTGGTTTATATGCTTTGGGAGGCAGTCATATATCTTCTCAAGAACCACCCGAAAGGGAAATTGCTGGTGGGTATGGGTTGTATACTTCTGTTAGCGGCCTTGATATACCTCTTACCAAACGGCACTATGGGATTACCAAAATATGTACTTAAAGAACTAAGTGAAATTGGACAGTCCGACAACGCTAGCTATGTAACCCGCCTGGATTTTATGCGCTGGGGCTTGAGCATAGTCAAGGACTACCCCGTCTTCGGGGCAGGAGCAGGGGGATGGGACGGGCTTTACCACCGTTATCAGGATTATTTGTTTTGGACCAAAACCGTACATAACCATTTTATACAAGTATGGGTAGAGGCTGGAACCATCGGTCTTTTGGCCTATGCCGGAATATGGCTGGCTATGTTCGGGGCGATAGCCGCAATTTATCGAAACAAAAGCGAACAAATCCGCTCAGGCACAGCACGATTACTAGCTGATAATAATTGGATCCTGGCCTGGGGATTGGCCGCCACGGCTGTCACTATGGGTTTACACGCCAGTATCGACTTCGACTTTTCCCTGCCGGCCTTGTTCATCATATGGTTTACCCTTATGGCGATGATAAATGCCCTTTATATAGTTACTGGCAAATCAACAGGGTATAGTTTCTCAGGTATATCAGCTGCTGTACTATCAGTCTTGTTGGGAATGCTGGTCTTTATTATAGGGGGCAGCGCCCTGGCAGGTTATCAAAAGGCTGAATTGGCTCGCCAATTAGCCATGAAAGCGTATGATCTGACAGATACGGCAGAAAAACGGCAGGCCTTTGCCAAGGCGGCGTTACATTATCAAAAAGCCATCAATGCCTCACCATGGGAAGGGTCATACTATTCCGATCTTGCCATGGTCTATGCTGAACAGTACAACCTGGCTCGGGCTAGTGGGGAGCAGGATCTTGATGCCCTGTATAAAAATTCGCTGGATGCCATGGTTAAGGCGGATAAGCTATCTCCGGGCAATATGGTCATTCAAAGCCGGCTATTGGATGCGGCAGCGCTTTTTAACGACTTCCATCTCATAATGGCCAGACTTGATCGGACTACTGCTGCCAATCCGTTAGATATAGGCAATTACGAAGGCCGGGCCAAAGTACTGTGGAGGGCTGTTGAAACGGCCTATAAAAGCGACGATGATCGGGTGTCAGAATATTGTGAGGCTATATTACAAATACCGGAAATGATCGAAGAGCAACAAGCGCGCATAAAGAAAAACCAGGTTTTCTGGCAAGGGGCCAGGCTTGAGGTCACTCCTGAAATAGCGCTCAACATAGCCAGGGTTTATTACCTGCGCGGTCAATACCAGGAAGCCATAGCAACAGCGGAACCAGCGTATCAGATGGTACTGGAGCAAAACCAAGCTATGGATTCTGTGACAGCAGACTTGCAGGCGGTTTATGCTGCCTCCCTGCGCAGGCAAGGAGACAGGCTTAAAGCTCAGGAAGTTTTACACAGCAGACCTGATGACCGCGCTGTGTATTTATATCGTGATATGATGCAATGGGATGAATTGAAATAATTGTAATAATAACTTAAGAAAAGCGGGATTTAGCATGAATCAAATGGAGGCTAGTACTATCAGCAATCCCACTCCGGAAATAGCGGAGTCGTTGAATTCCATTGCCTGGGCAACTATGCCTCAGATACTGCGCAAATGCGCAGCTATCATCGCTTTGACAGCAGTGGATCTCCTCAGCATGGTGCTGGTCTTGGCTGCCAGCATACAGATAAGACTAGGGCTTTTGCCCCTGATATACCCGTACTTTCCCGATAAACTCCCGGAAAACCTTACTGATTACGGCTGGGCTATTCTGGGACTGTACTTGCTGTGTATGTACTATGAAGGCCTGTATACGACACGTCTGCCCTTTTGGCAGGAAAGCAGGAAAGTGATCCGCGCGGTGACTTTAACCTTCATTCTTGCTTTTGCTATTGTATCTTTGATGAAATTGGGCGGTGAGGTTTCCAGAACCGTATTGCTGGTGGGATATCTACTAGCACTTCCGGCAGTCCCGTTAGGGCGCTTCTTGACAAAGACTATGCTGAAGAAAACCGGCTTGTGGAATGAACCCTGCCTAATTGCCGGCACCGGGGCACAGGCCCGCATGATTGTGGAGGCTTTATCCAAAGATCATTATCTGGGTTATACAGTCTGCGGCTTGATTACGATGAACCCTGCAGATGATACCGGGGTTGTTCATATAAATGATCAGGAATACCTGGTTTTGGGATCTATAGGGGATTTGCCATCAGTGCTGCATAAGTATGGGATTCGCCACTTGGTAATAGCTGCGCCGGATCTGCTAGGGCCGCAGCTGGTATCAGTGGTCAATCAGGTGCAGCCGTATACCCGTTCTATTCTGGTGGTTCCTGATCTGGCAGGTATTCCCGTTATTGGCGGGGAAGCGGAATACTTCTTTAACGAACGCCTGCTGGCATTCAGAACCCGCAATAATTTGGCCAGCCGCATTAACGTAATCGGCAAAAGGGCTTTTGACATTATCGCAGGCAGCCTGTTGATAATGCTGTTAGCCCCCCTGCTCCTGCTTATAGCGATATTGATCCGTATCGAAAGCCCGGGGCCAACATTATTTGCTCATAAAAGGCTGGGTAAGAATGGCGTGCCATTCAACTGTTACAAGTTTCGCAGCATGGTGATGAACGCTCAGGAATTATTGCCGCAGTTGCTCGAAGATAATCCAGAATTGCAGGAGGAATGGAACCGGGACTTCAAACTCAAGCATGACCCCCGGGTCACACGAATAGGAAGGATTCTTCGCCAGACCAGCCTGGACGAAATTCCCCAGTTGATCAACGTGCTTAAAGGTGAGATGAGCCTGGTAGGACCGCGTCCCATAATAGCTGAAGAAATGGAACGCTTTGGTGATGCGGCCCGGGACTATATGATGGTTTCGCCGGGAATGACCGGTCTGTGGCAGGTAAGCGGCCGCAGCGATATTGATTACCAGGAGCGCGTTTTGATGGAATCATGGTATGTACGCAACTGGTCATTGTGGCTGGATATTTCCCTGTTATTCAGAACTGTAGGGATTGTGTTAAACCGCAAGGGAGCATACTAGCGCGAATGGAACATTGGCGATATCGACTTCAAATAAAAAGCAGCACTAAACAATTAATGTGGTGAGAAGTATTTAGCTGATGAGGATTTTACTGGATAGCCGTATGATTAGAATTTCCGGCATTGGCCGGTATATTTACATGCTAACTGCCACAATGCTTACAGACTATCCACAACTTCAAGTGGTGTTGGCTGGTTTTTCAATCCATAATCAAGAATTTATTGGCCAGCTGGGCGAGGTACAGCAGAAGCAAATTGAAACAGCTGTTTTTGAAGCTCCCATATTCAGTATTGCTGAGCGACTAAAAGGCATGCAGGTCATTAACAAACACAGAGATGTGGATTTAGTGCATATACCACACTTCAACGCACCCTGGAACCTGCCGGCAAATAGTGTGGTAACTGTTCACGACCTGATACCGTTTAAACTTAAACGCATGGGTCCGCGTAACCCCTTAAAGCATAGGGCAGGGAAAATGGTGCTAGAGAATAGCTTAAAGAAGGCCGGGAGGATTATCACCGTTTCCCAGGCTACCGCGCGCGACCTGCTGCAATCATATCCCGACCCGGCATTGCAGGAAAAAATCCGGATTATTCCCTTGGGAGTGTCGCCTGAATTCTTCCCCCTGCCACATCAGGAGATAAAAGCTTTTAAAGCTCGACACCATCTGCAGCACTATTTATTGTTTGTGGGCAACCGGTCCCCGCACAAGAATCTGAAAAGATTGTTAAAGGCCTATGCCATGCTGCTTGAAAAATATCCCGCTTTGCAACTGGTTATCGCCGGTAAGCGTACTGTCTTGCCCGATGAGGTGGATATGGTGAAAAAGCAGCTGGGACTGAATATGGTTCGAGAATATGAAAACTGTTCAGATAAGGATTTGCACAGCCTGTACTGTGGTGCGGAAATGCTTGTGTTTCCCTCGCTTTACGAAGGCTTTGGATTGCCTCCACTGGAAGCCATGGCCTGTGGAACCGCAGTGGTAGTATCCAATACCACTTCTTTGCCGGAAGTGGTCGGTGACGCCGGCCTTTATGTGAACCCGCTGCAGACTGCTGATATCGCCGAGAAGGTTGATATGCTGCTTTCTGACCCAACATTGCGGAACCGTTTACAGGCCCAGGGCTGTCAACGAGCGGCCATGTTTAGCTGGCACAACACCGCCCGGGCAACTATGGCGGTTTATCAGGAAATATTAAAAGGGTAAGATCATGAAAATTGCTTTAATACACGACTGGGTAATCGAACTGGGTGGAGCCGAAAAGTGTTTGCAGTTGTTCCAACAATTGTATCCACAGGCACCGTTATATACATTGCTCTATAAGGATGCCAGCCTCAATGCCCTGGGCTTTGACCTGTCCCAGGTCAAAGCTTCCCTGTTGCAAAGGCCCGGGGTTATTAAAAATTACCGTTCTTACCTGCCTTTCTATCCGTATGCTATCGAGCAATTCGATTTAAGTGATTATGAGGTGATACTGTCCAGCAGTCATTGTGTTGCCAAAGGGGTATTAACTAACTCTCAGCAGATACACATCTGTTACTGCCATACCCCGATACGCTATGCCTGGGATTTGACTCACCAGTACCTGGAAGAAAACCGGCTGCAAAAGGGTTTGAAATCGGCTCTGGCCAGGGCAGTGTTACACTATCTACGCATATGGGACGCCAGTTCATCTTCCCGGGTGGATTACTTTGTAGCCAACTCCCGCTATACTGCAGCACGCATATGGCGATCTTACCGGCGCGAAGCCGAAGTGATTTATCCTCCGGTAAACACCGAGCAATTTGCCGTACCCAGGCGCAAGCCTGAATATTTCTTGTTTGTATCCCGCCTGGTCAAGTATAAACGGGCCGACCTGGTGGTAGCAGCCTTTACCCGTATGGGATTACCTCTGGTGGTGGTGGGAGACGGACCGGAAATGCGGTACTGCAAGTCTCTAGCCGGTAATAACATCGAATTTGTGGGGTATCGCAATAATGAAGAACTCTCATCCTTAATGGCCGGGGCCCGGGCTTTGGTATTCGCTGCCCAGGAAGATTTCGGGATTGTTCCGGTTGAGGCTCAGGCCAGCGGCACACCGGTGATTGCTTTGGGGAAGGGGGGAGTTACGGAGACAGTTATACCAGCTAATGGTCATAATTGGAACCAGGCTACCGGAATATTCTTTATGGAGCAGGAAATAGATTCACTGATCGAAGCTGTAAATATCTTCTTGAGATGGGAGGATTATTTTGATACGGAAGTTATTCGGCAAAACGCCCTGCGCTTCAATCAGGAACGGTTCAAGCGGGAAATACAGGCCTATGTGAGTTCAAAATATGAAAATAAACCGAATACAAAGTAAAAGTAATAGAATTAGGGGAAAATTTGTTTGCCTTACCACCTTAGTGATAAGACAAATGAATTTTCCCCTGTCCTGTAGTTACCATTATCCAAGCCCATTGTCTGAAATGTTATATTCTCCGCCAGTAGTGTTGATTAAGTCCTCATAATTTATGACTACCGGAGTATCATATTCCTGTTTTCGCACTACTTCGTTCCTCCTAGCCACATTAAGTCCCTCCTTCGGAAGGCATTCCTGCGGTAACATCCCGTAAGTCTTCATATACTACAACGCTTGGGGTTTCATAATCCTGTTTTGCCATTCTATTCCCTCCTTATTTCTTATATTCAAACCGCCTGCGGAGTCTCAACAAAGCTTCAGGCTATACGTGCACCGGTTATTTATTTTGACGGGACCGCCTTGCTCCTATGCACAAATATGTATAAGCATATGATATAATTTTTGCAGTTTATTGTAAATTTATTTTTGAAAATTATGGAGAAACAAGGGGGTTAACCGGTGCGGGTCTTAATAAAAAACCAAGACGTAATCTGGCGTGAGGTTGATGGAGAAACGGTTTTACTCAACCCGGTAACCGGCAGGTACTTTGGCCTAAACAAAGTTGCCTGCTCTTTTTGGAATAAAGTAGACGGAAAGACCACGATTGATGAAATTATCGACCAGATGCTGGAGGAATATGAAGTTGAGCGGGAGGTTTTAGCACGGGATATCGAGGAATTAGTTAATACACTAACCCGGTTTGAATTATTGCTATAAAATATGCTGTAAGTCTAATATTGGGGATGTAGTTGTGTGGCAATACAAAGGATATAGTTTTCCCCGGGATATATATTTATTAGCCTGGATAGGGGGCTTACTTCTTTACTATGATTGTTTGATCCGCTTCCGCCCTTTACCCGAGATTCTTAAGAGGATTCACTCCAATAATAAGGTACGGCTGGAATCAGATAGTAAACCACCTACAGTGGCCCAGCTTCAGACTATGGACAAAATTTATCGGGGTGCTACCTTTTGGTTGACCCGCATCGGCCGAAGTACGCGACCTTGTCTGCGGCGCAGCCTGGTTTTGTATCACTGGTCGGCAGCCCAGGGACTGTGCACCCGGGTAGTTGTAGGGGTTAGGAAGGATGGCTCGGACTTGCTGGGCCATAGCTGGCTTATGCTGGACGGACAGCCTTTCAATGAAGAACCCGGATTATTGGACCGGTATACCGTTTTTTTGGAAGGGTAATGCTATGACCCATCAGGATTCACAGATAAAGTGGTATGAACTTTCAGGACATACTATTTGCATCAAGTGCAATCAGCCTGAGTGGCTTAAAAGGATAAGCGATTTTTTAAGCATGCCCGAAGGCCAGGGTGGCACGGCGCACTTGTGTCTGGATCTGCAGGTTGTTGAGGCGGAATATGTTGATCGCCTCATGCCTCTGCCTGAAGCACAATTAAAGATTCCAGATTTTACCTTAAGGCTCAATCGCCACGTAACCATGCACACTTATCTGGGCAACACCGAGCAATGGACTGATTATGAAGGCTACGCCCGCACCTATGTGGACTATTTACATGGAACCGCTAAAGTCCTGCTCTTCAGCCATAATGATATCTTGTCTTTGTATACCGATTTACTCTTTGCTTATAACTTAATAAACCAGCTTATGATTAAATACAACTATTTTTCTGTACATGCCTCCTGTGTGCAATTTAACGGAAATGGGATTATGCTTAGCGGCAACAGCGGGCGTGGCAAGTCGACGGCTATATTTGCCCTTTTACAGCATGGTTTTAAAGTCTTATCCGACGAACGTGTTTTGCTTTATCATTCCGATAATGGTTATCGGGGCTGCAGTATATCCGATATCATTAAAATCCGGGAAAAGGCTCGAAAGTTGTTTTTCCCCGCTCTATTGCCGGAGAAGGCTTATGCTACTATCGATGATGATCATTATTATAATTGCCGGACGATAAGCCCGGGCAGTTGGTTAGCAGATACCAGGATAAATAACTTTCTGGTCATTAACCAATCCGGCACCCCGCAGAGCCGCTTGATAAGGATCAATCCCACCCGGGTGGTGGGAGAGTTTTTCCCGGTTACCATGAAACCCTATGAAAGCAAACCAGCCGCTATAAAAAGGTTTAACTTTCTGATGGACTTTCTTTCCTCAGTTCCCTGTTACCAGCTTGAATTCGGTACCGACATGGACCGATTTGTGGCTTTGCTGCAGTCTCTGGCAGAGGATTAATTGCTATGAAAAAGATCCTCCGATTGGTCCGAAAACAAATGAGGCCAAAGGTTTTAAAAAATAAGCAGGTCAAGGGGACTGCCAGGCCCCGGCAAGCCTTGTTAAAGGAAAGGCCACCTGCAGTATTGCGCATTTCCAATTCAGACCACTACTGGACAGCAGTTGAATCTGCCTGGCAACAGTTGTGGGCGAATTGGTTTAAAGGGCAGAGCATTCTGGTGAAAATCAACCTTAACAGCGCAGATCCTTATCCTGCCTCCACATGCCCGGTTTTTTTGCGAGAATTCCTGCATTTTTTGCAAAAAAGCGGGGCAGGTGAAATCCTGGTCGGGGATTGTTCCGCAGTCAATAGCCTGCCAACCCGCCGCGTTGCCCGCCGTATCGGCCTGGATGTTGCTGTTGCCGGTTTGGCCAGTCTGGTCTTTTTTGATGAATTGGAGTGGGTTGAGGTCGCTATACCGGGACAGTATCTGGATAAGGTTACGGTTCCCGGGCTTTTATATGAGGTCGACCGGGTAATAAATCTAACCAACCTAAAAACGCACTGTCTGGCAGACTATAGCCTGGCTTTGAAAGCCGCGGTCGGTTATATGCATCCCCTGGAGAGAATCAGCATGCATAAGGACAACCTGCAGCAGAAAACAGTGGAGATAAACCTGGCAGTTATGGCTGACCTCACCGTAATCGATGGCAGGATGGCAATGATAAGTGGCGGCCCGGCCAGGGGCGCTACCTGTCCGGCTGATTTGCTCCTCATCGGCGATCACCCCGCTGCAGTCGATTATCAAGCTTACCAGGAATTGTATAGGCTCAAGCAACAGCATAACTGTCTGGAACATTTTCGTGAAAATCCTTTAGATATGCCACAGCTGGAACACGCTGCCCGGGTATGGCCGGTGAATGACTGGCAGCAGTATCAGCTGCTGCAATATTAGGAGCCTTGAGAAATGAGAATCCTGTTAATCTACCCTTATGCCAGCTATAAAACCATGCCACCATCGAGCTGGGTGCCCCTGAGTCTCCCCTACCTGGCAGGCCTGCTGAAACAAGCGGGACATGAGGTCAAAATTATGGATCGATTTGCCGCGCAATACAAACTGGGCGGCAACCAAGCCTTGATTGATAAAGCCATGCTGCAGACTATTACCGAGTTTAAACCCGATTTGATCGGGATAAATGCCGTTTCCCCCCTGGTTTATGACCTGGTTGAAACCGCTGGCTTGATACGCCAGATTTACACGGGACCATTACTGGCCGGAGGGCATCACGTAACCGCCCTTCCTGAAGCCACACTGCAAAAGATTCCCGAACTGGATGCGGTAATAACTGGAGAGGGAGAGTATTCTCTGCTGCGTTTCGTTGAGGGCGCCAAAGCTGCTGACATCCCCGGTTTATGGTGGCGTGACAACGGCCAGATCAGGAGTAATCCAGCAGAGCCCATCACTGACCTGGATAAGCTGCCTTTTCCCGATTTTTCCAGCCTTGATTTATCATACTATCTTAACCGGGGATTAGAAACCATCAGGCATCATTATGTTTCAACCATATCCTTACTGACCTCGCGCGGCTGTGTGAAAAAATGCGAATTCTGTACAGAATCATTGACCTATGGCAAAGGGGTGCGCTTTCACAGTCCAGAATATGTAGTGGAACTGCTTGGCAAGGTGTATCGAGATTATGGGGTTGAGGGTATTTATTTTCACGATAACGATTTCCTGATAAGCCGTTCTCGGGTTGAAGCCATATGTGACCTGATGATCAAACGCGGTTTACAGCGCCACCTGATTTGGGCTATACAAGCCCGGGCTGACCACATTGAACCCGAAGTGGTAAGGAGGCTAAAGCAGGCAGGTTGCGTTCTCATCGAAATGGGGATAGAGTCGGCTTCTCAGCAGACCCTCGATTCCATGCACAAGGATAGCACGGTGGAGATCAATGAACGTGCCATAAAAATCTGCCAGCAGGAGGGCATGAAAATACATGCCTATATGCTGACTGGCGTAGAGGGTGAAACCATATCTGATCTGGAGCAGCGCTTGGCCTGGCTAAAAAAAATGCGGGTTTTTTCTTTTAGCTGGTCGCCATTGCAGGTTCATCCTGGAACCAGGTTGTATCAGCGCCTCAGGCCAGGGGTATTTGAAAACATGCCCTGGAGCAGGGAAATAGTCCAGGATTATTATAATAATCAGCAGTTATCCGAGATTCCCCCAGCCGAAAGGCAAGCCTGGATGGAGCGCAACTATATGCCCTATATCCGGAGACGCAGGCGGCTTAATCTCATTCGATCCAACAATGTCGAACGCTTGTGGGATTTCTTTGAAATGAAGATAAACAGAAACTCTTCACATCGGGAATTTTTTGAGGGATAAAAATGGCTAATAAGTGTGCTAACCAATTTATTGCCACTTTTCTACGCGTATATTTCGGCAACTCAGACAGCAGAGCACTATTCCGGGAATGGCGGCAAGGCAATCAAACCGACATCATCAAAGGTATTATTAGCCATGGATTGGCCGGGTTTTTTTACCATCAGCTCCGGGCTCACCCGGAATGGGGTCTGCCGGTTGAATTGCGGCATGGCTTAAAAGCAGCAGCTCAGGTAATCGCCCTGCAAAATGCGGTTTATGAAAGGGAAGGCAGGAAAATCACTACGGCTTTTGAAGAGCACAGTATCCCATACCTGATTTTAAAGGGTTTTTCTCTGGTTGATCAGCTATATGAAGATAGTGGTATAAGGCCTATAAGTGATATTGATATCTATATTTACCGCTCGGATTATGCAAGAGTACGAGAAATATTAGTCAAGGCTGGCTATCAAACCCCGGCGACTGCCGATTATCGTGGTTCCCTGGAAGATTTCTTGAGGATTTCTGAGGCTTATTTCACTGAAATGCATTTTGTTAAATCGCTGGGCAAGATCAACATAAATGTAGACATACACTGGGGTATAGACGGGCTATGGGAAGGTTCGCCTTTAAAGGCGCTTTTTCCCGTTGAGGAATACCCATGGATGCAATACCAACGCAGAGCCCGGGTTGGCCTTTGGAATTTCTCTGTCTTAAGCTGGGAAATGCAATTCCTGCATATAGCCAGCCATTTTGCACTGCATCACCAATTCCAGGGAGTTAAGTGGCTTTTGGATATATGTCTTATGCTCGAAAAAGTGGGTGCAGAGCTGGATTGGGATTTCATCTGGCAGACAGCCGGGACCGCTGATAACCGCAAGGTAATTGCCGTCATCTTACGTATGGTGGAGGATGAAACCGGGCTCAAGGCCGAAGGAGTGCCACCCTGGCAGTTCTTTTGGAGCGGCAAGGCTTTACCCGGTGAATATTCTTTTTATCGGCGCCGGTTATTAAACCAGTCCAGCAAAAAAGGGCAATACCTGGCCTATATCATGCTACCCTTAAAAATGCGCGACAAGTGCAGGGTATTAGGTTATTACCTGTTTAACCCCGAGGCGGTCTCACACTGGCGCAATGAGGAGTTTAAGCTAGCATGGCGCTGGTGGCAGCCTTTCTATTTGCTGTACCGGGCAGGTGAAGAGTTTATCAACCAGCGGCGCTCGGGTTGAGGTACATTCCTGGATTCCGCTTCAGCGAGACGAAATAGGAGGAATAATATGATTTTAATAACTGGAGGAGCAGGATATATCGGTTCGCATGTAGTGAAGGAGATCGCTCAGGCCGGTTACGATGTGATAATACTGGATAACTTTTCTACGGGAAACCGTGCGGCAGTTGATGCATTGCACACCCTATTAAAGGCTATCCCGGGATCGGGCAGAATCGAGCTGGCAGTTGGAGACTGCGGTGATGAAACCCTGCTGGATTCCATCTGTCAACAGCACCACATCGAGGCGGTAGTGCACCTGGCCGCTTTCAGCGAGGTGGGGGAATCGATGCAGGATGCCGCCAAGTATTTCACCAACAACACTGCTCAGACCATATATTTGTTGAACAGCATGAAGCGCAACCGGGTAAACCACCTGGTATTCTCCTCAACTGCGGCGGTCTATGGACAGCCGTTGCAAACCCCTATCACAGAGGATCACCCTTTAAGACCCACCAATGTTTATGGAATGAGCAAAATGATGATAGAATTCATGCTGCCCCGCTACAGGGCTAATTACGGCTTGAATTACGTTTCGCTGCGCTACTTTAATGCCGCCGGAGCCGACAACAGTGCCTTAATCGGCGAGAAACATCGTCAGGAGTCACACCTGATTCCACTGGTCATATTGCGGGCTATGAACAAAAAGTCACAGTTCACCGTTTTCGGCGATGATTACGACACCCCTGACGGGACTTGTTTGCGGGATTACATTCATGTCAGCGATCTGGCCCAGGCCCATCTGCTGGCCCTGCAGGCCTTGCTGAAAGGGAACATTACCGAACGGGTTTATAATTTGGGAAATGGACGGCCCCATTCGGTACGGGAGGTTATCGCTGCGGTCGAGGCTATTTCCGGGAGACAGCTGGAATACGACATAGGCCCGCGCCGGCCCGGCGATCCCAGCATACTGCTGGCCAGCTCCCAGAGGGCTATGGACGAGCTCGGCTGGCAGCCCCAATATCCCCAACTGCAGGACATAGTCGCATCCGCCTGGAAATGGCATCAAAGCGAGAACTGGTAAAGCCTCTGAATAAAACAGTCCTGCTTTTAGGCCTGAAATCTGCATCATTAAGCCCTTTGGTTGGCATATTTTGGAACATGCCCTTATTGGGACGAATATCATATCATAATCATGCTTCGAGCTCAGCTGCGGCCAATTTCATATTTAAAGAGGGGGCTGCCAATGACATGTAAACCTATCGAAGCCGTAAAAGAGCAGGTTATCGGCATTGTGCCCTCTTACGAGGAAACTGGCGATCTTACCAGGATTTTGCTGGAAGAGGGCGAACATTTTTGGGAGAAGCGCAGTGTTGGGACGATCATAAAAGCCCTGGCCAGATGCTATTTAGTAGACTTGAAAGAACAGAAAGGCCGTCTGCAGGATTTTTTCCAGAGGCGCAAACTGCTGCCTTTCTACCTGAGCAATAGCCGGGTTTTCATACCGGTGAAGGTCAGGAAGGCTTTGATCAAAAATGATGCCTGTTATGGCTACATCAACTGGCGTTATGTTGAGAGCATCACCAAACAGGACAGCGGGGGCACTGTAATTAAAATGCGCCACAATCTGGTGCTGAACAGCTTGAGCAGCACTACCCAGCTGATTCAACAATTGCACATGGGGCGGCAGCTGTTTGATTATCTACAGCAGAGCTCCGGTGAAAACCCAAGTGGTGAGAAATTGCTGTTAGAAGCTGCACGGCTGCTGGCCGGCTCTCTGGATCTCCTGCACATTGGGCTGGGAAAACTGGGCAAAAATGGATAAGGCGTTCTCAGCTNNTTTTTGTGATTATTAGTTGGTAAATATAGATATTTATAATTTTATAGAAGTTATAGATATTTATAGAAACAACAGCCTGCAGTTGCCGCGGTACGGCAGATCTCGAAGATAGCCGGATCCAGACAACTGCAATTTGTGAGCGGAGATATATAAATGTTGAAAACGGGTTTTTGTGGCAGAAGACGAAGCAGGGTTTTCGTTCTCATATTCATGATTATCCTGGGTTGTTCATGGTGTTTGGGGCCGCTGCAGGCTGCAGCAAAGGCCAAGCCCAGTCTGCTGAGCGACCGGGCTGCTGGTATTGTAAATGCCACCCCTTTTTACCCGGGCAACTTTATTATTCCGGGCGGATTAAGCGGCAAAGGCCAGCTGATAGGCATTGCCGACAACGGCCTGGATCGCGGCAGCCTTAGTGATATTCATCCTGACTTGAGCAGCGATACGGGTCAAGCCCCGCGCATCAGTTCGCTTAAATCAGTTTCTGGTCGGGCCATCCCCGATGACCCTTCCGGGCATGGCACACATATGGCCGGCGTACTGGTGGGCAGCGGCAAATCCTCACAGGGTAAATATCACGGTATCGCACCTGATAGTTCACTCTATTTTCAAGCCCTTCTGGATGAAGACGGTGAATTAAGGATTCCCGCTAACCTGGCGGAGCTCTACGACCCGGCTTATCAGGCCGGGGTACGGGTTTATGTAAACGGCTGGGGCAATCCCGGCAACAGCTACCGGGGTTACAGCCGCCAGACAGACTCGTTTATAGCTGAACATCCTGATTTTCTGGTCTTGTTTGGAGCCGGCAACAATGGACCAGCGCAAGGCTCACTGAGCGCTGAAGCAAACAGCAAAAATGCCCTGGTGGTTGGTGCCAGCCAGCTGCCCAGGCCTGGTCTGGACATGGACAGCGTTGATGCCAGCCAGGTATTGTCATCATCCAGCCGGGGGCCGACGGCTGATGGACGCATCAAACCGGATCTGCTGGCCCCTGGTGCCAACATCGTGGGGACATGCTCCAGCCTGGTAACCAGCAATTTCGAAAGCAACCCGGCTTATATCACTATGAGCGGCACCAGCATGGCCAGCGCGGTAGCCGCGGGAGCAGTGGCTTTACTCAGGGAATACCTTGAGACTCATCGTCATCTTGACCATCCCAGCGCGGCTTTGATCAAGGCATTACTGATTAACGGTGCCCGTTTTGATCCCAATAACATATCGTCACAGGGCTTTGGCATATTGGACCTGGCCGGCACTATATTGCCTGTAAAAGACCGCACTGTGGAATATGTCAACCAGGCCAGCCTGTCAGCACAAGAGACCCGCGAATATCACATCAGCCTGGATAAAGCCGGAGGTTTGTTCAAAGCTACCCTGGCCTGGACCGATCCCCCTTCTGAAGCCGGGGCCTCAAAGGTGCTGGTAAATAACCTTGATCTGGTGGTGAAAGACCCGGAAGGGAAATTACACTATGGCAACGATTTTTCCGGCAGCGGCAGGATTGACAGCACGAATAATGTCGAACAGGTTGTGATAAGTAATGCCAGGGAAGGCGAGTATACCATATATGTTAAAGCTGCCAGCCTTGCTGAGGGCTTTACGCGGCAGTCTTATGCCCTGGTATACGGCCAGGCCATGCAGCATGAGACTGTTGCGGTCGAGTCCGGGGGTAAACTGGTGCTCACGGATGGCACGGCTTATACCGGCTCTGTAGACTATGATCAGACCAAAACCATTCTCACCGCAGACCGGCCCGAGGCGAAAATCGGAGGGGAATTGTACTGGAATGATAAAAACTCCTATCTCTTCTTGCAGACCTGGGAAAGCGGCGGGGTACAGATGCTGACCACATCAACCGGCAGCCTGATAATGGAGGTTAATCCCCAGGCCAGGGAAGGCGGTTATTATTTGGACCGGCAGTGGCAGGAATCCCGTCAGGTGCAGGTAAATGGCCAAGCCATAGACAATTCCCATGATTTTCCCACCGGGGCCCATATAAATGCCGTGGTCAACCCCCTCTATCAGGTGCTGTGGCAGGCTAATGCGGCAGCCGCGCCAGTAGAGGGTTATATCAAAAAAGTCGATTATGCCACCCGCCAGATCTGGCTTATCAATGATGACCAGCCTTACAGGCTCTATCCGGGTGCAGCCATTAATGTCAGCAACAGCATCGCCGGCAGCATAGCCGAAGCCATTCCTTACGGGTTTGCGCAAAGTGTCGATCTGGAAGGACTGCTGCCGGGCATGAAGGTCAAAATGGTAATAACCCCGAAAACACGGTGGGTAAATTACATCACCGTGCAGCGCGATCTGGTGATTGCCAGGGTAACTGGTATATCCCTGGAGACCGAAACCCTGAACCTCAACAATGGGGGTTCCTATACATTGTTTCCTGGAACCCAGATTTACCGGGATGGGATCGAGGCCCGCCTGAAAGACATTCAGCCGGGAGATTACGTGGTCGGAATGCACCTGCCCGGTTTATCAAGGTTCCTGCAACTGGAGGCATACAGCCAGGTGGCCTACGGCCGGGTTATTTATTTCAATGATAATACCCAAACCCTGTATTTCTTTAATCAAGACAATCAAATCCAGGAATGCCAGCTCAATCAACAGACCAGCTGTTTTCGCAGCGGCAGCCTGTTGTCCAAACCCGCCTTTGAGCCCGGATCATGGGTACGGGTGCTTTTAGCACCGGACGGCAGCCAGGCATTACGGGTAGATGAGGCCGCTATAGCGGAGACCGCCGAAAAGACCCTGGTTAAGTACGATGCCGTAACCCAGATGTTTGTTATGGATGACGACAGCCTGTACCAGTGTTTGCCCTCAACACTGGTGAGCAGCGGGGGCTTTGCCTTAAGCCCGGAGGATATGATCGAAAAGCGCAAAGTGCGCTTGATCACCCTGGCGGGGGAAGGGGGAAAATCCTATCTGGCAGCTATAGAGGGGGACCAGGACACAGGAGCGGCTGCTCCCCGCCTGGAGGTTAAGGCCGAGGTGTTAAACGGGGCCTTGATAATAAGAGGTGAAACTGACGCTGATCGCATCGTGGTCTACCGCCAGGACCAGAGCCGGGTCAGGCTTGAGCCCGAAGCCGGTGGCCGCTTCAACCGGCTTCTGCTCCATAATCCAGGCGAGGACAGCATTAAGGTAGTGGCCATCAATACCGCCAATGGTGCGGTGTATGCCCGGGAGGTAGCGGTAGCCCCATTTAGCCCGCCCAGAACCCAATTCACTGATATACAGGATAGCAATCTGGCCCAGCAGGTTATGAAACTTGCCGAGGAGGGGATCATACAGGGCTATGATGATGGAACCTTCAGGCCTTATGCCAGCATTACCCGTCTGGAATTGGTAAGCCTGCTGGCGCGTTATCTGCAACTTGATAACCCGTCGATCAGAACCGGGTTCGCTGATGACCAGCTAATTCCCTGGTGGGGAAAAGGATGGGTAGAAGAAGCCCGCCGCCTGGGCTTGATTAAAGGGTACGAAGATGGCAGCTTTCGCCCCCAGCAGGCGGCCACCCGAAGCGAGATGGCCATCATCATGGATAAGGCCTACCGCCTGCTGGGAACATCACAGGGCCGCAGCTTATTTGAACCGGCGGGGGATATTCTCCTGGCCCCGGAATGGGCGCAGCCGGCCATACTTAAAGGTTATCAGCGGGGGATTTGGCCGGATACCTGGCAGAGCGTGTTCAAACCGCAAAACTACCTGACCCGTGGAGAAGCGGTGCTGTTGATATCCAGGCTGGAGTGGCCGTAGCACAGTAAAAAAGGGCTATCCGAAATGTCCCTGCGGACCTTCTAGATAGCCCTGGTTATCGTTAAATGGTCACATCAGTTTTGAATCCACAAAACTACGGTTACCACACCGGCCTTTTGTTTCCAATCGCCCAGCTGCTGCTGCAGCTCCGCTATCTGTTGATCCAGCTGTTTGAGCCGAGCAGGATCGCTGGTTTCACTGCGCTGAGCACTCAGGCTGAGGAATTGTTCCAGGGCCTGGGTATAGGCCTGGGAAATATCCTGCTTATCATCGCTGCGGCTCAACACCGTACCCAATGTACTGAGGCTGTTTATCAGGGCTTGCTCCTGCCCCCGGTTAACCGCCAGCTTAAAGAGGTTGTAGCTGATCCCTTCCTTGACCTGCTGCCCCAGCCTCTCAGCCGAAACCCCATATGGTGAAGCAATGGCCTGTACCCTCTCAAAAATGGCATCCTGTTCTTCTGAAAGGCGGATTACCAGCATAGTGGAAAGGATGTTGCGGTTTTCCGCACTAAGCAAGACCGGCGCAGAGGAAGCCTGAAGAGTCGAGGTATTCCCCGGGGGATCACTGGCAGCTACCTCCAGGGGAGAATCAGGCGGCTGGGTGCCTGTTGCCGGTGGTATATCTTCGGGAGCAGTCTTGATCACTGCATCATTATCATGATTATCAGCCGGGGCTGGAGAATAAGCCGGATCCGATGGCTCCCCTTCAGGTTCATGCACTGCTACCGGCGGCGGGGCAGGGCTGTTGGATGTAAACCCATTTAAAGCGGTGAACAACAGGAGCACTGCTGCAGCCGCAGCTGGCACCATCGTTTTCCAGCTTCTATTAAGCCAGCCCGAAAGTGAAGCCACAGTGCCGGACCTGTCAGCCTGTTGCTGTATGGTCGCCATCACCGCATCTTTTAATCCGGCCGGGGCCGGCAGTATATCCTTGCCCATGCAACGCAACCAGCTGGACAATTGCACCAGATCCTGATAATCGCTGCGGCAATGCTCACAGCCTTCCAAATGCAGCTGTACCTGCAGGGCTTCTTTGCCCTCCAGCATCCCGTCCAGGTAGGGTGATATCAATTGTTGGGCTTCTCTGCAATTCATTCTCTTCACGCCCTTTATTTGCTCTACACTACGCTGCTCTATTGACTACCGCCATTTTGTCCGGCTTTGATCTCTTTCAGCAGGGCTTTGCGGGCCCTGTTGATACGCGACTTCACGGTTCCTAAAGAGCAGTTCAAAAAGCCGGCGATATCTTCGTAACTATAGCCTTCCATTTCCCGCAGAACCAGGACTGCTTTGTACTCCGGGGGCAGGCGGTTTAACGCCTGCCGCACCTGCTCGTGCAGTTCGGTGCGCTCCAGGATCTCCAGGGCTGATTCCTGGCTGGCCGCCAGCTCGCGGCTCAGCTCGTTGTCCCCATACATCAAAGGTTCATCCAGAGAGACCATTACCGCCCTTTTTTGCTTGCGGCACCAGTTGATCCACAGGTTGATGGCGATGCGGTGCAGCCAGGTCCCAAAATCGGCCTCTTCCCTGAAAGAGCGGATATTCTTAAAAGCCTGCACGAACACATCCTGGGCCAAATCCTGTGCATCGTAATTATTGTTGGCCAAGTGGACACAGTGAGTATAAACCCTATCCTGGTAAAGCAAGACCAGTTCCTCAAATGATTTAAGGCTGCCCTGCTTGGCTTCTTTGATCAGATCATTTACCGGAATCACGCATTTTACACTCCCGGTTCCACCAGAACTAGTCTGGCTAATTTATTAGACATAGCCGATAACAAAAAAGTTCCCCCGAAATGGCAGATTGTTCAAAAATTTCTGCTACATTATTATAACTGGGTTTTTATCTGGAAAAATCTCTTATGTTCTCTTATCCGGTTTCTACATTATAGCATGGAAAAAAAGGCCTGATCCCACATATTCGGGTGGATTATCAGTCAGCTTTCAAAGGGCCAGGGGCTGAGCCTCACCGACCCCGCCAGGGCTGACTGTGGAAAGGCTCAATATGTTGGACAACTATCTATTATTTAGTAATGACAGCAGGTGCCTGCTTTATTTGAAAAAATTTGCGCTCACTGGGAACAAATTCTGCCTGGCAGTTGTCTAAATAAAACAGGTAGTCCAGCAGATTGCCAAACGAGTTGCAAAATGCCGGACTAGAAAAAAGCCGGAAAACCTAATTCGGCTGCCAAAGGAGGGAAGAGATAAAGCGTAGGCTTTCAGAATGATGATCACCTCAAGATAGAGTGAAACACTCTGATCACCTAATTAGTTTATACTTATTTTGAACAAGGAGGTTGAAAAATGCTAAAGAGACAGAGCAGGCACCTAGCATTATTGTTAGTGCTTACTATGCTGGCAACTATGTTTGTGGGTGTCGGCGTAGCACAAGCCAGTTCCGATAATAGCATAAACAAGATAATCAGTGTTGCGGAAGATTATAAGACAGATGATGGTCAACCTTCCGGCATTGAACTGACAATCAAGGAAGATAGCGATTTGATCGATCACTTCAAGAACGGAGATGTTTTCGAACTGATTCTACCCGATGGGGTAAAATGGGCTGACGTTACCTACATGGATGGCAATGCAACCAAGGCTGATGTCGAAAAGGTATCAAACAGGGTTGTTGAAGTAACCATGAAAGGCATGAGTGACACCGTAAAAGATAGCATCGTTATCCCCCTTTCTTTCGAAGTTGACGGTGCAACCGGCAACCTGGCTGTAACCATTGATCCCCTGGATTCTGCGGTAACCGGTGGCGAATATACTTTTGCCCGGGTTGCTGAAGGCGACATGACCGCCACTGTTGACTCAGTTAAAAAGATTGCCAGAAACTCCAGCAACCAGGCTGGCACCATCCAGCTGAGAGAATCTGCGGTTGGTACTGTAAATGGTCAAGCTACCGTCGTTGTTAAGCTTCCCAGCAACTTCAGCTGGGTCGAAAGTGACATTGATGTCAGCTTCAGCGGCGGCTTCAGCGGCGCTACAGTCTCTCAGAAGGCCGCGGTTGGCCGTGAACTGACCATCAAATTCACCGCCCCGGGCAGTGACCAGCGCGGCACCATTTATATCGCAACAGCCGTGAACCCCAGCCGCTCTGCAGCATTGGGCGAAGTAGAAGTGGGTATCAAGGTTAGAGATGACGCAGGTGGTGAAGTATTTGACGGCGACCTGGTCATCGCAGAATATGTGGACTGGGGAATTAAGGCAGAAGTTGACGAAGTGAAGGAACTGGTTGCAGGTAAATTCGATCAGAAGACCGCCACTATAACTATCGAAGAAAATGTTGCCAACACCCTGCTTGCAGGCCGCGACCTGACTGTGGAACTGCCCGAATGGGTCAAGATCACTGGCATTAAAGATAAAAGCGCAAGCGGTGGCGGCTTTGCTATCGAAAGCCCGGACATAAGCGGTGAAGACAATTATGTAGATATTCCCATTCATACTGCTTCTAAAGACTCAAAGGGCAAGCTGAAATTCAAGCTGGTATTGAGCATTGAAGGCAACAAGAGCGGCGACATCGAAGCTAAGATCTTCGGTGCCGGCGTGGAAGAAACCAGCCTGGTGATCGCCAAGGCAGTTGCCCCGGTAATCCCCAGCATCGACAAAGTCAACGAGGTTAAGATCGGTATTCAGAGCCAGCCTGTGGCTGACCTGACCCTGGTTGAAGGCAAGAAGAACTCCATCAGCAATGAGTACCGGAAAGGCCCGGCTGATTTCTACAATTATTCTGCTAACAATGGCGAAATCACCCTGACCCTGACCGAAGGTGCGTACTTCTCCAAGACCCCGACCGTCACCGTAACCGATGGCAACCTGGAAATCAGCCAGGCCAATGTCCGTTTAGATGCGGATGACGCTCGGGTTATTATTCCCATTAAGTCCGAAGGCACCAAACTGAGCACCATCAAGGTCAGCGATATGTTTATCACCTTGACCCGTGCTATCCCTGAGGGTGACCTCAAGATCAAAGTCGGCGGAACCGCTGTAATCGAAAACAGCCGTGCAGCTCGCGCTGACGACATCCTCGAAGAGGGGGAATTTACGACCAGCAACATCCCGGTAGTTGCAGCTACGGTTGTAACCCCGGCTGATCCTACCGTCCATGCTGTGTCCACTTTCGTG
>LSQX01246150.1_pt1 | contig 47783 bp, 53 predicted proteins | sample 654561 | NCBI WGS metagenome assembly LSQX01 (sample SAMN04489861, study PRJNA283612) | anaerobic digester metagenome | isolation source: 4 biogas reactors fed with cattle manure at either 37C or 55C with and... | place: Denmark: Kongens Lyngby | collected 2014
GGCCACCTCCGTACCTCCCCTGATTGTGCGGATAACCTACATAAAGGGTACCACAGCCGCGGTATTGTATCAACCTTCCAAAGAGGGCGGCCGTTGGCCGCCCCGGTTATCATCGGTGGGCTGGTTCAAACGTGGGTGCTGTTGGCCTGGGATCGGAGAAGTAGCGACCTGGTGTGGATAGATCAAAATACAAGCGGGCTGATTCGTCGACCCCGAAATCGCGCATGGAGCCGCTGTCCTGGATTTTCCTGAGAGCCTCTCGGAAAAGGGCGTTATGGGCTTCTTCCCGATTGAGGAGAAAATCGATCGTTTCCCGAACGTATTTGTCATTGATTTGACGGTGCAGATACTCATAGACGACTTTAGCCCGCATTTCCGCGGAAATGTTGGACAAGAGGTCCGCCGGCAAGTCGCCTGTTACCTCGACGTAGGATGCTGTCCACGGGTATCCTGAGGCGTTGGTAAGCATCGGACATAACCCGGAGACGACATGGGGTTCGATGGTTCCGGCTTCCACCTCCTCCACATCAACGGTATGACCGTTGAGCAGGTTGATGGTGGTGGCGACTATCTCCATATGGCTTAGTTCCTCGGCGCCGATATCCAGGAACAGGTCCCTGATCTCTGGATCCCTGATCCTGAAACTTTGTGAGATGTACTGCATGGCCGCTTTGAGTTCTCCATGGGGGCCGCCTAGCTGGTCCAGCAGCATGTTGGCATAAGTTGGGTTTGGTTTCTCCACCTTGACCGGGTGGAGAAGCTGTTTGTCATGTGTAAACAAAGTGATTTGCCTCCTTTCGCTGCTAGTGTGCTCTTTGCTGAAGAGGGATATGTAAAGAGGGTCAGCGGGGCATACTAGCCTTGGGAGGTTTGCATGCTTGTTACCTTCGGCAGGACCATAATTCTATACGTCCTCGTCCTAATAATCATCCGCATCATGGGGAAAAGACAGCTTGGCCAATTACAGCCCTTTGAACTGGTTGTGACCCTGATGCTGGCGGAATTGGCTACGGTGCCCATGGAAGACAAGGACATCCCCTTGATCGATGGCATCATCCCTTTGGTCACCATCTTATTGGCCCAGGTTCTCCTGTCCTATATTTCCCTCAACAGTCAACGGGCCCGTCGGATCATTTGTGGGACGCCAAGCATCGTCATCCGTGATGGCCAGATTCAAGAGGCGGAACTAAGAAGGCTCCGTTTTAATTTGAATGACTTGTTGGAGCAGCTGCGGATCAAGAATGTGACCAATATCGCCGATGTCGAGTTTGCCATCTTCGAGACCAATGGCAGTCTCAGCGTCATCTTGAAATCCCAAAGGCGTCCTGTCACACCTGCAGATCTATCCTTATCGACTTCCTATGAGGGCTTGCCCACACCGCTCATCATCGATGGCGAGTTGCAGAAGACGAATCTCGATCAGCTCAATTTGAGCACTGCCTGGCTGCGCAACGAGCTGCGCAAGTTTGGCTACCAGGATGTAGAGGATGTGCTTTTTGCCAGCCTGGATTCCCAAGGGAACCTGTTTCACCAAGGAAGGGAAGCTTGCAAGGCAAGGAGGAAGACGTGAGAGTCTTAATTGGCATGGTGTTGGTTGCAATCATCATTATTGGCGCAGGCATCTTTGGCCAGCGCTATTTGCTGACGACGCGGCAAAGCCTTTATGATGCTCTGGCGGAGGTGGAAGCAGTTTTGCTGCAGGATGACTGGGAGCTGTCCGAGGCCAAGGCCTGCGAACTAGAAGAGTATTGGCGCAATACCCAACATAAGTGGGCTCTCCTCATCTCCCAAACCGAAACGGAACGGGTAGGATTGGCCATCGTCCGTCTAGTCAGCCGAATCAAGAACAAAGAGAAAGGAGAGGCCCTGATGGAAATTGCCACGGGCCGCTCCCTGCTCGATTCCACTATTAACAAAGAGCTGCTTAGTCTCCTTAACCTTCTATAGTATCGTCCTTGACATCGAGGCGGAACCGACCGATGGTATCCCGGAGGGTCTGGGCCATCCCTGCCAGTTCTTCCGCCGAAGCAGCCGTTTCCTCGGCTCCGGAGGCTGTCTCTTCGGTGATGCTTGAAACCGTCTCGACGGCTCGAACTGCATCGGCCGTATTGGCCGCCTGTCTTGTGGCTGCTTGGGCGATGTCTTCGACGAGCTGGGAGGTGTTTTGGACTACATCGATGATGGTCCGCAATGCTTCACCAGCCTTATTAGCAATCTCAACGCCTTCTTCAACGGCTTTGACGGCGCTCACGGTGTTGCCCTGAATGCCGCCGACCAGATTAGAGATCTCCTTAGTTGCCTGACCGGAACGTTCGGCAAGCTTGCGCACCTCTTCGGCGACAACGGCAAAGCCGCGGCCCTCATCCCCTGCTCGGGCAGCCTCGATGGCCGCGTTGAGAGCCAAGAGATTCGTCTGTTCCGCTATTTCCTCGATCATGGCCACGATTTCCCCGATTTGCCGTGAGCTTTGTCCCAGCTCCGTCACTGTTGTCTTGATGTTGTTCATGGCTTCAGCGGCTTTGACAACGGCTTCTCCGCCCTCTTCAGCAGAGCGGGATGCCTTGTCCGATTCTTCGGCGGCATTGCGGGCTCCGGAGGCCATTTGCTGCAGAGCTGCTGCTATTTCATTGACCAGTTCAACGGTCTTTTGCACCTCGTGGGCCTGGTTCTGATTGCCCGCCGCGATTTCCTCGGAGCTGGCGGAAATCTGCTCGGAGGCGAAGGCTACCTGGGAAGCGGCCTGCTGTACTTGGTTGAGCAGGCGGCGCAAGTCCTTGGTCATCGCGTTGAAAGCTTCGGTAAGGGCGCCCACTTCATCGCGGCTTTTCACTTGCAGCTCTCCGTGGGTCAGGTCCCCGGAGGCAACGGCTTGGACTCGCTCGGCCACCTCGGCGACTGGGCGGCTGATGGACGAGGACAGGTAGTAGGCTATCAAGATGGTAAGGACCGCAGCCACCAGGGCAATGGCTAAGATGGTCTGACGCAACTTTGCGGTAGCCCCGAGGGCGATGTTCTTCGGCTGAGCGACGGTCATGGACCAGCCTAAACGAGTGAGGGCGCCTTCCTCTTGCGCACCGCTAACATGAGCGAGGATCGACTCTTGGCCTTCGAAGTTCTTGCCCCAACTCCAAACGCCGTCGGCCAGACCACTGATGTCCAACTTATGGGCCTTAGCTTCGTTGCCAGTTAGGAGTTCCACCTCTGAACCGCGATTGATGGCGCACACCAGGGGATTCCCTTGCCGGTCGAGGAGCTGCACCTCGCCTCCAGGAATGGCCCAAGCAATCTTTTCGACAAGTTCTGTCACTTCCGTAAAGTCTTTGAACCCCATCATGATCCCAACGGGCTCATTGGTGATGTTGTGACGTACCATCACCGCCAGTTGCAGCCCAGCAAGATCCTTCATGTCATGCTGGACGGGATCGCTGATGTAGGTGCCGTTGGCCATCGCTTCCTGCCACCAGCGGGTATTCTTTTGAATGAAACGGGCGGGACGCTCAGTCACGACAACATTGTGGCCTTCATGCTCGGTGATGATGATATCGGAGAAGCCTCCAAAATCCCGTATGTAATCCTGCAAGAAAGCAGTCACCCGGGGACTCACGTCAAGGGAGCGGGTTTCCTCCATGCGGCGCTCCCTATCTTGTTCGGAGAGTCCACTTAGACCTAGGATATCGAGATGTGCCCCAGCTCCTTGAGCCGCAGAGGTGATCAAGGGCGTGCGGGCCATCAATTCCAGCTTGGCCAGTTCCTGGGTCAGGGAACCATTAATCTCATCTAGCGATTGCTGGGCAAAATCGACGAATTTTTGCCCGGCCGTGTCCGCCACCGCGGACTCTCCTAAGGTTGCAGCGATATAACCTAGGACAACTAGGGGGACCAAAGCGGCAAACAACATGTAGACCAGAATTCGACCCCTTAGGCTCTTGGTGAAGCGTAACATGAGACATTCCTCCTTGAACTTGAGTCCCTCCAATGGGGTTGAAAAATGGGCCCCAGTCCGCCACAACTAGGGCAATAATGGCAACTGGCTGTCTTGGTGCTTCAGCACGGTAGACCCTTTAGCTTTGCGACACCACCTTTCGATGGCTGTGCCCTTTACGCTGTTGGCTTATCGAGATACATGTTCCTCATAATTCTACGAATTTCCTGCCGCACCAGGTAATTTAACAAAGTGGAGGAAGGCCCTTCGACACCGGAACTTGCTAGACTGCTCCCTGTTACACTAATGCTATAATGGCCACAGAGAGTCTATGGAAAGGGGTTGGCGAGCTCAATGCGCCAGAAAGCTATCGCAATCTTCCTCGTTTTTCTATGCGTGAGTGCTTTTGTGTTGCCCGTTGCAGCTGAAACTCGCACCTACACTGTTAAGGCTGGGGACACTGTGTACCTACTGGCTAAGCGTTTTGGGTTGACCACGCAGCAGCTCATCGCCATGAATGGTCTCGAGGCTCCGTATGAGATTTATCCGGGCCAAGTATTGGTGGTGGGGATGGAGGAGGGCCCTGAGGCTGCGCCGGAGAAGAGCGGTGGGTTGTTCGGCCTCAATTGGGGTGATGTGACTCAAAGCTACGGTTGGCTTGCCTTATTTGCCATCTTGAAGCTGTTAGGGGTCATGTAGTACCAGCACTTGCCAGTATCAAAGCATCAGGCGGGACCACACTCTAAATGGGGGTGTGGGAGCCTGTGGCTACCGCATATCGAATCGGAGGGAAGCAACTCAAGGAGACGCCTGCATCGCCGGAAGCAATGGGATATGCGGCAGGGGTCTTGGTCCGGGAGATGATTCAGGCAGCTGAGGACTACGTCTGTGAGTTGGTTGTCCTGAAGGTTCGGCGGGGATTCCAAGAAGCCCTCAAGGAGCAAAACGGGGAAAGGCCCTAAAGGACCTTTCCCCGCTTCATCTCTAGTTAGTTCATTAATCCCAGTACCATCCCGAGCAGCGCAGCTACCCCGAGGAATGTACTCGTATTCTTGAGCCCCTTAAGTTCTTTGTCGGTCCTATCCCGGTAGTTGGCAAAATCCTGTTCTAGGTCCTGCAATTGCCGCTCCAGCTTCTTCTCCCGCATCATCGAAGCTGCCAGCTGGGCAGAGATTTCATCGCCCATCCTAAGCTCCGAATCACCTAAGCGGGCTTGCAAATGGGCTACCTGTTCCTGGAGGGCAGAACCCATGGCCTGGAGGCTTTCCTCCATTAAAATGGCCTGCTCGTTGAGGTTGACCACTTGCTGCCGCAGCTGAGCCAGCTGTTCATCGGTTTGCCGGCGCTGGGCCGCCTCGGTCTGAAGTCCCTGGGCCAGTTCTGCAAGACCTTTGTCCAGGCGCCCGATATGATCCTGGTGCTCGGTCAGCTGCCTCACCAATTGTCCATCGGCGCGCGCCAGGGCTTCTCCTTGGGCCTTGAGGGCATCGGCAAGCTCCGCGATGGACTGCTGCAACAAGGCAGCTTCCTCGGCCCTTCGGGCAAGTTCAGCCTGTTGCCCAGCGACATCTCCACTCAGCTTTTCGGTCGTAGCTAGGAGGGCTTGTGTCCGTTCGTCCAAGGAACTGATCTGTTCGCCGTAAAGGTTTAGTTGCTTTTCTTGCTCGCGCAGCTGGGACTCAAGCAGGCCAATGGCCACCGTCTTCTCTTCCAGTCCAAGGTCTAGATCCCGGCTCAGCTTAGCAACGGCGCTTTCCAGGGAGGCCGACACATCCTGCTCCTGTCGTGCCAGTTCACCGGTGAGATCCTCTTCCAGCGCAGCCAGGCGTTCGCCCAGTCGATTCAATTCCTGCTCCAGGTTCTCTTGTCGCTCCGAAGTCTGGGCTAATTCCTGCTTGGTCGCGGCGGTCTCCTTGGTCGCCGCTGCTTCTTCTTCCAAAGCTTTGACCCGAGCGATCAGATCGTTTGTATCGATGCCGAGTTGGTCCAAGGCTTCTTTATGAGTCTCCATGAGTGCGCCGAGGTTATGGGCCTTCTCCTCCAGCTGGGTGGCCAGGGCGATGAGCTGGGTGATCTTCTCTTGCCGCACAGCCGATTCTTCCTCGAGGAAGGCAAGTCGCTGGTCTAGTTCCTCCACAGACGCGTATACCTTCACCAAGTCATCGCGAAACTCGGTGGATAGACGGCGAAGCAATTGTAAATCGGACTCAGTCACCGTTGCCCTTTCCTGTTCCACGCTCTCGAGCAGCTTGGCCACCGTTGCCGCAAAGGTGAACCGATCGACGGACCGGGTTCCATCAAAGGTGCCATCTTCGTAAACGGCCAGATACCCTCTCTCGATCAAAGTTGCTACTGCTTCGTAGGCCCAGTGGTCAGGAGGCACATCTTTAATCTGCAACCGTTGGGCGGAAGCCAAGCCCGTTCCCAGCAGCCCCGACAGGGTAAGAATAATCATCCAAGCCAACAACATCCTGCATCTTTTCATCTGTTCTTCCCCCTCAATTATCCGACTGTAATGGTTCTTTGATATCGACAAGGGTCCCTGCAGCTTCAACCTTGACCGGGTTGCCATCCACATCTTGGACGATCAGATTGTTGATCGAGATGGGCGTATTCGTCGCTGTCCGTTTGGCGCGAAACCGTATCGTCGCCACCGTTCCCGAGGCCCTTTGCTGAGGACCTAGAGGATGACGATTGCCGGCGAGGGCAGCCTCCCCTACTGCTGAGTCAACCAAGGGAGGAGCCCACTCCAAATACTGAAGCCTCTCTCCTTCCTCCTTGTGGACAAAGAGGGTGCCTCGGTCGATGCCCAAGGGACCGCCTACAATCTGTAAGACATCTGGGTCGTAGACGATATCCAAGGAAATGCTAAAGAAATCGGGGATGTTCGTTGCCACAACATCAACGGTGAAGAAGTCACCGGCGTTGATTTCACCCTCTGGTGGTTGCACCCATACCCGTGGCTTGAGAAGGGGAACGAGGATGAAGTTGTTGGCGACGATTCCGTCTGCATTGTAGGCTTCTGTCTTGACGGAATAAGGTAGATGACCTGTGAAGCCGATGGGCCGCAAGGACCAACTTACCTGGGATTCTTCACCTGGTCCCAAGTTGCCTACGTACTTGCTCCCTCCCTCGCCGCTGGCAAGGCCTAGGACGGGGCTGCCAAATTCCGCTTTGACCCGATAAGCGTCGGCGCCTCCACTGTTGCGAATCCGGGCAGTGATCCGGAACGGCACCGGATCCCAGCGTTCGAACTTCACTCCCAGACCAAGGGGCCCCTCAAGGGAGGTCTCCAGCTTTGGCGGCGCCACCACCGTAATCTTCCTGATGACCGAGTTAGGTTCACTATTGCTGGAGTGGACCCTGACGGTAAAGGTGAGCTCCGCGGGTGTGTCGGAAGTGGGCACCAACATCCATTGGGCCTGGGCCGTCATCTTAGAGGAGAGATGTCCAAGCTCCTTCTCGGTCTCGCCGGCGACTAGCCGCAGTCCTTCGCCGGGTTCGATGCTGGCGACAACATCCCGGGCTTCGCCGGTACCAGCGTTTTCAACGTAGGCGACGACGGGGAAGGGTTCTACGCCCCTCTTGCCCGCGACGACCGAAGCCGGGGAGGTAACTCCCAAGGACAACTCGCCTGGAGCGATGGTAATCCCGCCCAGGCCATAGTAAGCGACATACACCCGTTCTTCGCCGGGGGCCATGACGACCGGCTCCCACCGTAAAGCAAGGGCGCTGTCCAGTTCAAACTCGCCTTTGCGGGTGAAGTCACGGGTTGGTTGTACGTCAAAATCCCACAAGGAATCGGCCAGGCTTCCCCAGTTAGTGAAAAAGGCCAGGTCGGGGACGGTAACATCGCCGCCTTTCAGGGTACCTTGGGCCATGACGCGGGGATCGCTCAGGGAATCAAAGGCCTGCCAAAAAGCGGGCATTTGCGCCGCTCGATACAATCGGTCCGTCAACACTTCTGCTTCCTCAACACGAAATGGCGCGCCATCGTTTGCCCCCAGCATCGTGTCCAAGACAACCCGCAAACCGACTTGACGGGACCTATCGGAGATATTCTTGATCGTATACTCGATGCGCGCTGTATCCGCCAGCCCCGTGGTCGGACTCTTGGTGAATCCCAAGGCTTGCTGCACCTGGATGCCGTTCAGTTCACAGACAGTATGTATTTCATTGCCTCTCACTGTTGGAGGAGTGACAATCTCTCCGTAGCGTCCGCTCCGACCGGCCCTAGTCTCCGTTGGGCCGCCGAAGACAAAATTCGTGCCGTCGATCCGCACCGTTGTGTACGAAGTCCAGGGGTTGTTTCCCCCGTAAATAAGGGGTTTGTTCTCATCCCCAGGTCGATAGGGATCTCCCCCGGTGGTGTTCACCGAGAAGCGACCGGTATTCTGTTCCCGGGCGTTAACGACGATCTCAATGTAGTTGTTGGACAGGGTTACGGAGTTGTCTTCTGCAATCGCCGGCATAGCTCCCAAACAGAAGCATAGCACAAGGGTGAGGCCAATCAATTTGGGTCGCATCTCCTATCCAACCTCCCGCCTGTTCATGGCACGTACTCGATGTTCTCAAAGTGTACGTCTACATGGTAAGCTTCGCCGCTAATCGGATCCTCTCGCTTGTCAAAAACGACGGTCACCTTGACCTTATACGGCCTGATGGCTGCCTCGAAGGCCCAGCTTTCTGCAATAGTTCGCCTGGCGACCTGGTCCAAACGAGAATCTGAAGAAGGAGAGGCGATCTCCACCTGGGAGATGCGTCCTCGTTGATCCACATGGACTAACAGTTCCACCCTTCCGGTTACACCTTCGTGTTGGGCATTCTTAGGATAAACCGGTATACCTCCGATCCGCCACATATCCCTACCTGACGGAGGCGGCCCGAGTTCTGGCTCCTCGCTGCCCTTGGGGGTCTCCTCCGCTCCTCCCTCGCCAGGGGCCGAAGTGGCCGGCTGGGGCTCCACTTCCTCGAGCCGTTCCTCTGTAGCCTTGGCCTCCTGGATTTCCTCTTCCGGTTGGGCACGAGGCGGCTGGACCGGCGGCCTAGGTGCCGGTTCTGGTTGTCTCGGCTGGGCATCCAGCAACGGAACCTCCGTTCCGCGATCGCTGGTAAGCAGCTCTTCCTCGCCTGTCCGCTCCGCGGCAGTGGGAGTCTCTACAGGCTCTGGCGGCTTCTCTTCAACCTGAGGTTCAACCTTTGGCCTTTCCTCCGGCACGACCTCCCTAGTTGGCGTCTCCTCCTTAACCTCCACCGGTTTTTCCACCTTGGGCGGTTGTGGCTGTTCGGCTTGTTGTTTGGCGACTGGCTCCTTGGGTTTAGGCGGCGTTGGTTCGGGCTTCGGTTGGGGCTGGGGCGGTGGTGAAGGCCGCACAGCCTGAGGGGTTCCCCTCGGTTGAGCTGGCTGGGGGGCGCTCACGTGAATGACTTGCACCACCCCTCCCTGCTCCATCGATGGGTAACCAATGGATAGGTCCCATGACAAGTAGGGATACAGGATGAAGAGTAATATGTGCAACAGGATTGATAAGAGAAAAAAGGGGCTCAGAGCCTGCTCTGACTCGTCGTAAATGTACATGTTACTCACCTGTCCGTTCCTCCAGCGAGACTCAATTGCCCTACTCCCTCTCGACAGCTAGGCCGAGACGATAGCCGCCTCCGGCCCGGACTTCGTCCATTGCTTTGACTACATGCTCGTAGCGGGTTTCCTTATCGGCTCTGATGATTACAAACAGATCCGGCCGGCGCTGCACAGCTTGGCGAACCCTAGACTGGATTTCACTTGTGGCCACTGCTTTGCCGTCGATGTACATGGCTCCGGTTTTAGTAACGGTGATCGTCAGGTTGCTGGGCTCCCGTTCACTTGCCGTTACGGCCTTCGGCAACTCCACTTTCAATCCCGCTGGGTTGATTTCAAATGAGGCAAAGAGCATGAAAAAAACGAGGATGAAGAAGATGACGTCGATCAGAGGGAGAATCTCCACTCGGGGACGCCTCTTGCGGCGTGTGACGATCATCAGCCCTCACCCCGTGTTTCCAAAAAGTAAAGGAGGTCAGCGGAACGGCGATTCATTTCCGCGACGTTGCGATCGATCAGGCTCGAAAGGTAATAATACAGGGCCATGGTGGGGATGGCGATAATCAGCCCTGCTGCAGTTGTGATCAATGCCTCGGCAATCCCATAACTCAGTGCTTCGGGGCTGTGTGCACCCTGCATGGCGGCAAGCACGTTGAAGCTCCTCATGATCCCTGTCACCGTCCCCAACAGCCCCAACAAAGGCGCGATGGTAACGATACTGTCAAGGACCACCATGCGTCGCTCCATCTTGTAAAGCTCATGGGCGCCCACTTCTTCCAGATGCTGTCGTATTTCCTCACGAGGTCGATCATAATGGGCAATTCCTGCCGCTAAGATGGCGGCCACGGGACCGCGGGACTTCTTGGCGATCTGCATGGCTTCCAGAACCTTCCCTTGTTGAAGGGAAAGCTTGATGTCGTCCATGAGATCCTCCGTATCGACTCTAGACCGCCATAAATAAATGAAACGTTCAATACTGACGGCCAGGGCCAGAACAGATGAAAACAGCAAAGGGATCATTACGGGGCCGCCTTTAAGCAATAAGTCCATCATGGGCATTCCCTCCGTTGCGACGCGTAGACTGCGATTGCCCCTTAGGGCACTACTCGAAGAAAGCATTCGACGCGCCCCGACGATTTCCTTTTTTGAAAAAGTATATCTGTCCTGGAGCAAAATGGCATCAAGCCCATCAGAACAACCCCAGAGGCATAGATGATGCGAATCGAGAAAAAACTAAAAATGGAGGTGAGGCATTCATGAAAAAGGAAAAACGGACCCTGACTCCCCTTGAAAAGGAGTTCGAGCGATATAAGTACGAAGTTGCCGCCAAGCTGGGCTTGAAGGAGAAGGTGGACGAACTTGGCTGGAAAAACTTGACTGCTAGGGAGTGCGGCCGCGTGGGGGGCAAAATGGGGGGCAGGATTGGCGGGCGGACCGTGCTGGAAAGAATTAAGAAGCTTAAACGGCAGGATTAGCCGATGAAGGCAGGCATTGCGAACGGAGCACCTCCATTAAGATGATTTCGTGCTCCCGGTCATTTTGTCGTCGAAGCCGTCCTTCTTTTCGGAAGCCGCATTTGGTGTAGCAGCGGATGGCCCTCTTGTTGAAGCTGTAGACCCGAAGGTAGACTCGCTCGAGATGAAGACTGGAAAAAGCATATAACAACAGCGTCCTTATGGCATCTGCCCCATGACCCCGATTGCGATCCTCTTCTTCGCCGATGCGGATCCGAAGCTCACATTCACGTCGCCGCCAGCTGATATGCACTAGCTCGATGTCGCCGATGAGCCTGTCTTCCTTGGTGACGATGGCTAACAGCTTGGTCTGTCGGTCGGCCTCAGCTTGCCGCAGCCATTGGTGGGCCTCGCCTAAATCCTTCGGATACTCTCCATCCATGAAGTGCTGGAGCTCTCGATTCCGGCCCCACCTAATCAGCTCGGGCAGGTCTTCCTCCTGGATCGGGCGCAGGTCCACCTTCTTACCGATCAGCCTCATTAAGTGCCACTCTCCCTGGTGTGAACATTGCTACAGATAGCGGTTCAGCTTGTCGATCGTATTCTACTGAAGGGGAGTGAACCCTCCTAGTAGTTCTGTCCACTAATGGAGAGCTCAAGGCCTTTAGACTGATAAAGCCTAGCCAGTTCGGACCGGTCGATGCCCTTTGTTCCCAGTTGGGCTCCTTCCCGTGCTCCGGGACCGTGGTAATCCGATCCGCCTGTGATCAAGAGCCCCTTTCTTGTGCAAAGGTCCCGATAATAGGTCGATTGTTCCTCCGTATGATCCGGATGGTAGACTTCTAGGCCCGCGATTCCCTGGTCACAGAGCCTGCTGACTAACCCTTCATCACCCAGCAGGCCTGGATGGGCCAAGACGGGAATGCCGCCGCTGCTCTTGATGAGCTCAATGGCCTCCTCGACAGATAACTTGTACCTGGGGACGTAGGCCGGACGATTTCGTCCAAGGAGTCTGGCAAAAGCCTCTTTGATCGATGGGACGGCGCCGGCTTCAACGAGGCAGCGGGCCACATGCAACCGACCGATGCTGCCATTACCAGCCAGCTCCCTAACCCTAGCCAGGGAAATGGGATAGCCCATTTGATTGAGGATGTGCACGATCTCTTTGACCCTGTCCAGGCGTTCGTCCCGGAGGACCTTGAGGGTCCTAGTCAGTGGTTCATAGTGATGGTCCAACAGGTACCCGAGCAGGTGAATCTCCGAACCTCCCTTATCGATGCTCAGCTCGACTCCCGGGATGACCAATAGGCCCAGGGATGAAGCGGCTGCCTGGGCTTCATCGATGCCGGCGACGCTGTCATGGTCGGTGATGCTGATGGCTTCTAGGTTTAGCTGTGCCGCCAGCTTGACAACTGCTTTGGCACTCAGGGTGCCATCGGAGGCGTTCGTATGCACATGCAGATCGATTCGTGTGGTGGCTGGGCGCGACATTAGCAAAGGCTCCTTCTTAGCTTAACATTTGACGCAGGGTCCTGAGGATGGCCTTTTCGATCCGGGAGACCTGGGCCTGGGAGATTCCCAGTTCACTTGCCACCTGTGTTTGCGTCTTCTCTTGGAGAAAACGCCAGACGATGATTTTCTGCTCCCGCGGTGCGAGCCGACTGATGACCTGTCTTAAGGCCAGGCTATCCACCGTTTGGTCTCCCTTCTCATCAGCAAGAAGATCCTCCAAGTGGATAGGCTGCCCTTCATCCTCCTTGATTACATCCTGCAGAGAACTGACTGGTTGGGTGCTGGCTAAGGCGACGGCCACTTCCTCCCTGTCCACACCCATCGCTTGACTGATTTCATTGATGGTGGGCGATCGGTTCAGGGTCTGGGCGAGATCGTCGCGGGTCTTCACCGCCCGCGAGGCTAGGTCGTGCAGGGACCGACCAACGGTGATGGGGCCCTCCTTCCGTAGGTACTGTCTAATCTCGCCCATGATCAACGGGACGGCATAGGTGGAAAAGCGTACGTCATAGCTCAAATCGAAATTATCGATCGCTTTAAGCAGTCCTAGACAACCAATCTGAAACAAGTCCTCAATGTCACGGCCTCGACCGGCGTAGCGTCGGGCGATGCTAAGCACTAGGCGCAGGTTGTGTCGTACGAGAGTATCCCTAGCCTCTAGGTCCCCCTCTTGGGCTTGTTCTAACAATAAACGCGTCGTCTCCTCCCCCAGCAATGGCGCCTGGGGCAGGCTGATGTCGGCCCTGGCTTCGTCCACCACCGGCTTCACACCCCGTCCGGTTTTGGGGCTTTGACGTATTTCACCATGTGGACTTTGGTGCCTTGTCCCGGTTGAGAGTGAATCGAAAGGATATCCATGTACTCATTGATAAAGACCAAGCCGAGGCCCATTCGCTCTTCCGGGACGGTCGTATAGGCTGGCTCTAAGGCCTTGTCCACATCTTCGATGCCGACGCCCTCATCGGCAACTTCAACTTCCAGCCGGTCCGGGAAGATCTGACAGCACAAGACCACCTGGCCCGTATCCTTCCCGTAGGCGTGGATCACTGTGTTGGATACTGCTTCCGATGTTGCCACTTTGATCTCATCGAGCTCATCTAAGGTAAAGTCCAGCTGGGAGGCAAACACCGCCACGGTGGTGCGAGCAAAAGCCACATTCTCCGGTAGATTGGGAAACTCCATCCGCATGTAATTCCGAGCTGCCGACATGGTCCTATCTCCTCTCATAGGTGTTCCAGCGCTCTTTCCGCATCCGGAAAGAGTGGCATGATTTTATCCAGGCCGGACAACTCGAGGATCTTTTGCACCTGGGGCTGAGCATTGACCAACAGCAGCTTGCCTCCCCGCTCTCTAATCCGTTTGTAGCGTCCTAAGATGGCCCCTAGGCCAGAACTATCGATGAAGTCCACCTTGCTCAGATCTAATATAAGGTTAGACAGACGTTCATAGGTCTCCAATTCTTGGTCCACCTGTGTTCGAAAAACAGGGGCCGTCAACAAGTCAAGTTCTCCTCTCATTGTAACCAGCAGAGCAGTTCCACGCCGTTGGTGATAGATCTCCAAACAATTACCCCCTGCCTTTTGGTCTAAAACTTCTTCATTATTCGCCCAATTAGCTTCGAATTCCTGCTGGGACTAATCCTTGTTGGAAAATAGACTGTGGAGCAAGTCGCGACCGGTCCCTCGAATGATCTGCCATAGACTGCCCCGAGGAACATCCTCTCCGGCGACCAAGTCTATCCGTCCGAGCTCCTCCCCCTCATAAAGGGCGATGAGGGTTCCAATTACTTGCTGCTTCGACACAGGGGCAGTGAGGTCTTTTTCTATTAGGAGCTGACGTTCGATGCTATCTGCCGCAGCCCTCGGCACGGGAACCTTCAAGGATTGGGCGGCGACGACGGGCACCTGTTCGGTTCTACCTCGCCGGACCTTGGCTTGGCCTAGGACTTCGCCTTCCGTAGCTATTACCTCAGCCCGGTAGGTCCGAAAACCGTAGTCAAGGAGGGTGCGAATGTCTTCTTCTCGTTTGGCGCTCGACTCCGCTCCTAATACAACGGCAATGAGGCGTAGATCGGAGCGTTCGGCCGTTGCCGCCAGGCAGTAGCCGGCTTCCGTTGTGCTGCCCGTTTTGATGCCGTCTAGTCCTGGATATCCATAGCTGCGCCCGGTTGCCGACATGGTCCGGTCAAGCATGCGATTGTAATTCCAAAGGACGACTTCGTTTTTCCGTCCTGGTCTGATCACATAATGATAGGTGCCAACCAGTTCCATGAGTTTCGGCACTGTCAGGGCATGACGCGATAAACTGGCTATGTCATAGGCGGTGGAGTAGTGTTCTCCTTTGTTTGAGGGCAGTCCATTGCTGTTGACAAAGTGGGTGTTTTGCAGCCCCAATTGGCCGGCTCGCTCATTCATGCGTTTGACAAAAGCTTCTTCAGAACCGGCCATGAACTCGGCTACGGCCACCGATGCATCGTTGGCCGAACCGACAGCGATCGCGTACAGGGCATCTTTGAGGGACATGTGTTCGCCTGCTTCCCACCAGATCTGCGAACCGCCCATGGAACTTGCATAGGGGCTGGCCACAATGGGATCCTCCAGGTGGAGTCGGCCGGCTGCCAGGTCCTCCAAAGCCAATACCAAGGTCATGATCTTCACCAGACTAGCTACCGGCTGGCGTCGATGGGGCTCCTTCTCATAAATGACCCGCCCGCTGGTGGCCTCCATGAGGATGACCGAGGGCGCCGAGACATCTAGCTCCTGGGCAAATCCCATCCCGGCGCTTAGCAGGCATGCCAGCAGGCCGGCCAAAGGTTTACGCCAGTCCATCTGCCTCCCCCCCTTTTTCTATTCAACAAAAAATATTCCTTGTCGAGCGGGGTTATGCCGATGGGTTGGAATTGGCTGGGATCCGTTCGAGGATTAGAGGCTTCGGCCCGGGACGATCGCCGATCTGGAATGAGCGCTCGACTCTGTGGACCTTGTCTTGATCAATGGTACCGCGATTTTGCAGTGTGGCCAGCACTTCACCCGTCTCTACGTAGTCGCCGGTTTTCTTGGCCAGCACGATGCCCGCGGTTGGATCGATGGGGTCATCCTTGGTGGCCCTGCCTGCCCCCAGGGCCATGACGACCAGGGCCAGTTCTCTGGCATTAAGGGCAGTCACGTAGCCCGGTTGGGATGCCTTGACTTGGACTACCGTTGTTGGTTGGGGGAGCAGCTCAGGATCATCGATAACCTGGGGGTCGCCTCCCTGGGCCTTAAACCACTGAACCATTTTCGCCAAAGCCGCGCCCGAATCGAGCAGGCGGGCTAAGATTCCCTGTCCTTCCTCGGGAGTTGCTGCCTTGCCGGCCAGGTACAGCATTTCGCTGCCCAAAGCCAAACACAACTCCCTTAGGTCCTTTGGCCCTTGGCCTTTCAAGGTGGCAATGGCTTCCTGGACTTCAAGGGCGTTGCCAATGGTTCGTCCCAGGGGTTGGTCCATGGAAGTAAGGAGGGCGCAGGCGTGGCGACCAGCCTTGCGGCAGCTCTCAACCAAAAGACGGGCCAAAGTTCGCCCTTCCCCTTCATCTACCATGAAGGCTCCTAGGCCGCACTTAACGTCAAAGACGATGGCGTCGGCCCCTCCGGCTAGCTTTTTCGATAAGATGCTAGCGGCTATGAGGGGTATGGACTCGACGGTGGCGGTTGCATCCCTGAGGGCGTAGAGCTTCTTGTCGGCTGGGGCAAGGGACTCTGTTGCGGATGCCACCGCGACTCCGATCTCCCTGACTATCCTAAGGAACTGCGCCGTGGGCAATTCAGCGCGAAACCCGGGGATTGACTCGAGCTTGTCGATGGTGCCGCCGGTGTGACCAAGCCCACGTCCTGATAGTTTGGCCACCGGAACGCCCGCCGCCGCAACTAGAGGTGCTAGCACCAACGTCGTCTTGTCGCCAACGCCGCCCGTTGAGTGCTTGTCTACCTTGATGCCGGGAATTGCGCTTAGATCGAGCCTTGGTCCCGAGTCGGCCATGGCCATGGTCAACGCTGCTGTCTCAGCAGGCGACATGCCTTGAAAGAAAACGGCCATGGCCCAGGCAGCCATTTGGTAATCGGGGATCGCGCCTTTGGTGTAGCCGTCGACCAACCACTTGATTTCCTCCGGGGAAAGCTCATTCCCCTGCCTTTTGCGCAGCAAGATGTCGTAGGCTCGCATAATCTTGTCTCCCTCACTTGGCCCTGGGATGGGCTAGATCATAGACTTCCCGCAGCCGCGTTCGCGTCAGATGGGTGTAAATCTGGGTAGTGGAAATATCAGCATGACCCAACATTTCCTGCACGGAACGCAGGTCAGCCCCATTTTCCAAGAGATGGGTGGCAAAGCTGTGCCGCAGAGTATGGGGGGTGATGGAGCCTGATATACCCCCGCGGGCAGCATACTCTTTGATTAGCTTCCATACCCCTTGGCGGGTCAGTCGTTTGCCTCGTCGATTAACGAACAGGGGTGAATCATTGGTCGCCGATGCCCGCGATGCCAAGTACTTTTCTAACCAATAAACGGCCACTTCTCCCAGGGGAACGATGCGCTCCTTGCCTCCTTTGCCGTGGCAGCGCAAGTAGCCGAGATCGAGCTTGACATGATCACAATCAAGGCCGACCAGCTCGGATACCCGCAGTCCCGTGGCATACATTACTTCCAACAGGGCCTTGTCTCGCAGTCCCACGGGCGTCCTCACATTCGGTTGGGCCAGCAAGACCTCCACCTCTTCCGGGGAGAGGACATCTGGAAGCTTCCACTCGCTGCCCGGGCTTTCTAAGGTTCGGGTCGGATTGCTATCTAGATGTCCCTCCCGCACCAGAAAGGCAAAAAAAGACCTGATGGCAGCCAGCTGCCGGCAGATGGTGCTATTCGCTTTGCCTTGATTGCGCAGGAATAATAGGTACTTGCTGATATCTTCCGCTGTGATCCTATTCGGCGGCATCCTCAAGAAATCCGCGAGTTGACTCAGGTCCCGCTGATAGGACTCGACGGTATTAGCCGCAAGCCCCTTTTCCACGGCAATGTGGTGGATGAATTCCTGGATGAGTAGGTTAAGGGATTCGGCCATTATTCCCCTCCTCTTGCCCGATCCCTTCGACGCGGGGATTCCTATCCCTGCCCCTTAGATGAGGTAGGTGTTGACCAGGTCGATCAACACGGGGGTGATGTAGGCCTCGATGAAAGCTGCGCCGATCAACAAACCCGCGGCCAGGAGACTGGTGGAGGTCGTGATGAGGAACTGCTGGTAGACGTTGATGCTGCGATTCCCGGCCAAGACGCGAAGGACGGACCAGGAAAAACCCATCGCTGCCGCCCCGGCGATTATTATAGCCGGGAGGATGATGATGTTATGCGGCAGAATCGACGCCAAGGCCACGACCACTCCCCGCAGGAACATCTCCTGCACGAGAAAGCCCAAGGTAAAGCCGATGGTAAACCCTCTGATGAAGATGATCACCAACACCAAAGGCGCTCCCAGGAGGGAAAGCCCCAGCAGCCACATCAACCCTACGGTCTTGACCACATTATCCATGATGGAACGACGGGCCAGCGCGTCCTTCGCCAGGGTTGTGCCTGGGTTGTAGGTCTCGAAAAAGCTGGAGAGATAGTGGTTGAGTTCTTGCCTTTGTTCCACGGCCACGTGCTTGACGGCCAAGCTGCCGAAGACCATTCCCATGACAAAAATGGTGCACACGAAAAAGTAAGCCACGACCCGCCGGTGGAAATGCTGTCTGAACATCCCATCAACTCCCCCGCAAGGGCTTTGTCCAATAGAATATATGCTCCGGGGGGAATGGTTATTCAGACTTCGTATCCGACGCCTTCCGGGGGAGCTGGCAGGTGACAATGGTCATTCATGCCAAGGAGGAGCCAGCGTTCCTCGGCCTTCTTGATCGTGGTGATGGCCCCATTGTCGATGGGGATCAGATAGCGGTTTTGCAAATCGAGGCCCAGGATGGTGGCGGCGATCAACCGGATGGGACCTCCATGCAAGACGACGATGCCTCGCTGATTTGGATGAAGGGAGGCCAACTCATTTAGGCAGTCCATAACCCGCCTGACTACCTCCAGCAAGGTCTCACCTCCCGGGACCCTGGCTGTTTCCGGTTCCCTTCGCCACTTAGCCAGCTCCTCAGGCCAAGTCTCCCCGATCTCCCGGGGCGTTAGGCCTTCCCATTGACCAAAGGCGATCTCCCGCAAGCGAGGGTCCTCATGGACCTCAAGACCAGTGAACTGGCCGATGATTTGAGCCGTCTCCCGCGCCCGGCCCAGATCACTGCTCCAGAGGAAATCGCACCTTGCGTCCTTGAGCTTTTCCCCGACTAATCTAGCTTGCAGTCGGCCCGTGTCGTTGAGGGGAATATCCTGGTGCCCCTGGTATCTTCCCTGATGATTGAACGCGGTTTCTCCATGGCGTACCAAAAACAACGTCGTACTAGTCGCTGACAACCCTTCCATAACGGCCTCCTCCGCCGGGCTCGATGGCCAATTGGCCTCCCCTTGCCGCGATGATAAGCTCAACCAATTGTTCATTTGCCACCCGCCGCAGGTCTTCCGCTGGGACGTGGTGCAAGATGTTCATCTCCGTTCCAAAGGCGCGAAGAAGTCGCTCCATGGTGCGAGGTCCGCACCCTGGCAGCATTCTTAGAGGCACCTGGTGGTAATAAGGCGGACGCTGTACCGGGGTCGACGCAGTAGCCAACTGCGAAATGCGATCGAGGACCCCGACGATGACTTTTTTGCCACATACGCTGCAGACACTCACGGGCGGCGGCTGTCTGGTTTGACCGCAGTTGGGGCAGTAGCTTCGGTAGTATTTGCCCAAACGAGGGTCTAATCCATAATTAGCTAACAGGCGGCAATTTCCTTCACTCCGCAGGGCGGCCGCAAAGGCCGCAAAGGACACCTCCTCGAGTTGGAATGCGTTATGCTCCCGGGCGATTCGGTCCAGAGAGTGGGCATCGGAATTGGATAGGAACGTCGCCTCGGCCAATTCCTCCAGCCTCCCCGCCAGGGAAGCATCCGCGCTGAGCCCCAGTTCGACGGCCAAAGGTTTGGCGGTGAAGGCTTCCCTCCAGCTGTCGAGGCAGCTGCCGTAAAGGCCCCGGTGGGGGGTGAAGGCGTGGGCAGGCACCAGCAGCCCGTCTAGGCTTTGGGTGATCTCCCCTAGGGCTTCGGGGGAGAGGTCCACCCTTTGGGAGCTCAAATTGATGTTGGTCATATGCTGCGCAAGGATTTGGCTGTATTGCGTGACGGCCTGGAGGGTTGGAAAGTAGCTGATAAGATGGCAGCGGCCCCGGCCAACGGCCGCCTCCACTTCACACCCCAGAATGACGAGCCTGTTGGATTCCCAAAGGAGGCCTCCTCCGGGGGCCTCTGTTAGCTCACCTGCATGGACCATCGCCCTTAGCTCCGCGATCACCCCGGGGGCGGCGCAGTCAACAGGGGCGATGATGTGGAGACCCTTAGGTCCAAAGGCTTCCCGCAGGATGGCCGGCAGCGTCAACGCCCTTGAGGCGGTGATTTTGACAGGGTCGTTGGAGAGTGTTCGACCGATATGGATATGGAGATCGGCGTAACGCAAAGGATCACTCCTTGAAGTCTAGACAGTGGGCCGCGTAGGAACCGGCAGCGCACGCCGACAGGAAAAACTCCCTGTCTTCGCTGATGCTTCGTCCCATCGTCGTCGGCTGCAAGTCACAGGCTTGGAGGGCCTCCAGGCCCGGCTCTCCGTCCCATTCAACCACATGATGCTTGGCAGTTATGCTGCTATTTTCCAGTTGTTGGACGATGGTGTCCTTCATTGCCCGCGGCAGCTTTGGCACCACAACCGTCGTCGGCCGTTGGGTAAGGACGCCTAAGGCAGTCAAACAGTGATGACTTACTCCCCGGTGCCGGGGCCGCTCATCGGCGAAACTGATCCTCAGGAGGGCAACTCCCCTTCCCCCTAAGGCGCTTACCCCATCGAGAATCGGGCCTTGCTCCAACGAGGTGCTTCCCAAGGGAGTGGCCGTGCCCACCGTTCCCGGGCCCATGGCTACGATGGCCAGGTCCGCCTTCAGGACCCACCGGGCGGCAATCAGGCCGCTGTAAACGTTGACTGCTTCCAAGTCTCCCCCAAAGGCATGGCCGACGGTGATCGAACCACAAATCAGCTCCCGCTCTCTAAGATAATACAGGGTGTTGCTGAAAGGGGCGGGCAGACACGCCCCATCGGTCATCAAGTAAGCAATCCGGGCTTTGGGCTGGGATATTTTGGCCGCCACCACCGCGGGTTGCAGCTGACTGTGGAGGGTCCCCACCACCACCGGCATTCCGTCTAGGTCTTGGTGTTGGGTCATGATCCTATGGTAAGGACTTGCCGGTTCCTCAACGCTCAGCACCTTGATCTGCAACGGGGTATAGCGCATCTTCATGATATGGCCTGGAGTCTTGGGATCGAGTAGGTGACCCTCCCCTACCTGGATCACAAAATGCCATCCCCCGGAGCCTAGGCGCAAATGGACGGCGGTGGTGTTTAGAGTCACCCGATCACCGACTTTGACTGGGCCTGTAAGGGAGTCATAGCTGATGGCCTTGGCTTGTCCGCCCTCTACTTCGACTTTGAGGAACTTAATCCCTGGTCGCTCTCCCAGGATGGCGAGCACCCGTCCTTGTCTAGTCTGAATCAATGGCCTTCCCCCCTCTCCCATTAGCTTCCGCAGGGGAAGGTGAAGTTATTTGGTCAATTGCTCCATCCTTGGGGCTTGGATCTTAAGAGGGATCGGTCCTGCAATAGGGCCCGCAGCGCCGCCATAATCCTGGGTCAAGATACGATCCTCGCCGCCTCCAGGAAGGCCCTAGCCCGAATCTCGACCCGCGCCTTATAGTCCAGGTCCGCAGCGAACAAGAACGCAGGGGAGCGCTGCCCCTGCTAGTTCACTCTAAGATATGTACCCCAACCGGCAGCCAACCCTCAGTGCTGCCTGCCCCTCATGAGCAGCTTTTCCCCCCGATTCTCCCTGTCTGGCGAAACACCGTGAGGGCCGGGTCGGGACACAGCAGCGCACACAGGGCCACCGATGCATTCTGCTTCACGGACAGTCTCCACAGGGTGAATGGTCCTCGGGGCCAGTCGGAGGAACCCTCGGGGACAGGCCCCGAGGCACAAGGGTCATCCCTTGCATCGTTCCTCGCACACCTTAACACCAGCCTTTGACCTCCCTTAGGAGGAGGTATGTTTTACGCGCCTTTTTGGTCGCTCTCGGTGCTGGCCGCCTCGCCCGCCCTTCCTGTCGCCTTGGTCACCGTCCTTCTCCGGTGGAGGGAGGGTGTCCTTGTGGGACAGGTTGATCCTTCCTTGGCTGTCGATTTCGACGACCTTGACCAGGATCTCATCGCCGATGTTGACCACATCCTCCACTTTGCTGACCCGGTTATGGGCCAATTGGGAGATATGGACCAACCCTTCTTTGCCCGGCAGAACCTCAACAAAAGCGCCGAAATTAGCTATCCGTCGCACCTTGCCCAAGTAGGTCTCGCCTACTTCCACTTCCTTCACCAAATTGCCGATGATATCCATGGCTTTCGACGCCGAAGCACCATCGACAGAGGCTATATAAACCCGGCCATCGTCTTCAATATCGATGGAAACGCCGGTTTCGTCGATGATTTTGCGGATCACCTTGCCGCCAGGCCCGATCACGTCACGGATCTTATCGACGGGGATTTCCATGGTCACAATCCGCGGCGCGTAGGGGGACAGCTCGGCCCTTGGCGTGGGTATGACCTCCAACATCCGCTCCAGAATGAACAGACGGGCGCGCCTGGCCTGGTCAAGGGCCTGCCTGAGGATGTCGCTGGTGACGCCGCTGATCTTGATGTCCATTTGTAGGGCGGTGATGCCATCGGCAGTACCTGCCACCTTGAAATCCATGTCGCCGAGAGCATCTTCGATGCCCTGGATGTCCGTCAGGATAGTGAACTTGTCACCGTACTTCACCAAGCCCATGGCGATGCCGGCAACAGGCTTTTTGATCGGCACACCAGCATCCATCAATGCCAAGGTGCTCCCACATATACTAGCCTGGGACGAAGAACCGTTAGACTCCAAGACTTCCGATACTAGGCGGATGGTATAGGGGAACTCCTCTTCGGAAGGGATCATCGGCAACAGCGCCCTCTCAGCCAATGCACCGTGGCCGATTTCCCGTCGGCCGGGCGCCCGCATGGGCCGAACTTCCCCTACGCAGAAGGGTGGGAAGTTGTAATGGTGGATGTAGCGCTTGCTGTCTTCTTCTCGCAAATCATCTAGGAGCTGTTCGTCGGACTTGACGCCGAGGGTGCAAACGGTTAGAACCTGGGTCTGTCCCCGGGTGAAGAGTCCTGAGCCGTGGGTGCGGGGCAAAATCCCCACCTCACAGGAGACGGGCCGGATCTCGTCGAGGCCCCGGCCGTCAACCCTGGTTTGCTCCTCGGTTACCAGGCGACGGACCTCTTCTTTGACCATTCCGTCAAAGATCCGCAAAAGCATCGGCAAGTGCTCGGCGAAGGCTTCCTCTCCCAATGCTTCGGCGAAGTGGGCGAGGACTTCTTCCTTGACTGTTTCCACTGCTGCCTCGCGGCTTTGTTTGTCATCGCTGCGGATCGCCGTTCGGATAGCCTCCTCAGCTTGTTCTTTCATTTGTGCTGCCAGTTCGGGGTCTTCAATAACCTCGGGGACTTCTACCTTGGGCTTGCCCACCTCGGCAACGATTTGTTCCTGCAGGGCGACGATCCGTTGGATTTCCCGATGGCCAAACTCGATGGCTTCGAGGATGACGTCTTCGGGCACCTCTTTTGCCCCAGCCTCGACCATCAGCACTGCATCTTTAGTACCCGCGACCACCAGCTCCAGTTCACTGCGGGCTGTTTGCTCCAGATCGGGATTGATGATGAGCTGACCGTCTACCTTTCCCACGATGACGCCGGCGATGGGCCCCTTGAAGGGGATGTCGGAGACGGATAGGGCTACCGAAGCGCCCAGCATCGCCGGTATAGGCGGGGGATTGTTCCTGTCAACAGACAAAATGGTGGCAATGACTTGGACATCGTTGCGAAAGCCGTCGGGGAACAAAGGCCGAATGGCCCGGTCGATCATCCTTGCCGACAGTATGCCCACTTCTCCGGGGCGGCCTTCCCGGCGGATCCATCCCCCCGGGATCTTGCCGATTGAATAGAGTTTTTCTTCATAATCCACGATCAAGGGGAAGAAGTCTATCCCCGCCCGTGGTTCTTTGCTCATGGTTGCCGTCACTAGGACCACCGTGTCTCCATAGTGGACGAGGACCGAACCGTTGGCTTGTTTGGCCATCCGTCCCACTTCAAAGGTCAAGGGCCGTCCGGCCACCTCCATTGTATATGTTCTTCCCATGGACCTACCTCCTAGATGTAAAAAGCAATTCTTCCTTGTCCGCGGTAGTATGCCTCACCTTTAGGCTTGGCGATTCCCGATTGCCAAAAGGAGCGGGTCGCCCCGCTCCCTTCTAACGCCGAAGACCTAGTCTTTCAATTAGATTACGATAACGCTCAATATCCTTCTTCTGCAGGTAATTGAGCAATCCCCTGCGCTGTCCGATCATTTTGTAGAGCCCTCGCCGCGAGTGGTGATCCCGTTTATGGACCTTGAGGTGTTCCGTCAACTCGTTGATCCTGTTGGTCAAAATCGCGATCTGCACCTCGGGAGAGCCTGTGTCCGTTTCATGGGTTTTGAAACTGTTGATGATCTCTTGTTTCGCCTCTTTTGACAGGCTCATAAATTTCTCCTCCTTACTTTGACAACCGCCTAGGGCCAAGAAAACCGTGGAGGCAATCGGAATTCCTAGCCTAAGGCTTACTTCCTAAGTCATTCTAGCACAAATGCCATTGGATGTAAACGGACTAGCGAAGGATCTGCCTCGCAGCTAGTCGATCCTTTTCCATCTGCTCCTTTAGGGCGCTGGCCGAGGGAAACCGACAAATCCCGCGCAAACGTTCCAGCAGTCTCGCTTCGACCATCTCATCGTACAAATCCCCATTGAACTCGTCAATGAAAAGCTCGACGGTGACCCCCCCTCGACCGGTGAAGGTCGGTCGGTCACTGATGGCCAACAGTCCAAGGAACATGCCGCCACGGACGCTAGCCTCTACTGCGTAGACTCCCGGTCGGGGGATGAGCTTCCCTGGAGGACAAGCCAAGTTGGCGGTGGGAAAACCTAGCTGTCGGCCCCGCCCTTCTCCAGGAATAACCTGACCGCGCAGGAAAAACGGATATCCCAACAGTTCAGCTGCCCGGCGAACATCGCCGGCAAGCAAGTGGTTGCGGATGGCGGTGCTGGAAATGACAGTATCCCCCGCGGTAACAGGCTGAACGACGATTAGTTCGAATTGGTGCTCAGTCGCCAGCGACTGCAACAGATCGACCTTGCCGGCGCCCAGATGGCCGAAGGAGAAGTCAAACCCGACCACGACTCCTTTGGCCTGAAACCTTTGCACCAGATATTGCTCAACGAACTGTGCCGGAGTCAACGCGGCAAACTCCCGGTTGAAGGAGGCAAGAAAGACTTCCTCGATGCCATGGCGGCGAATGAGTTCTTCCTTCTCCTGGGTAGTGGTGATGAGGGGCGGACACTTGGCTGGGTTTAACACTGCCAGGGGGTGGCGGTCAAAAGTGAAGGCAACAGCCCGGCCGCCCATTTGTCCCGCCAGGTTCAATGCTGTTGATAAAATAGCTTGATGTCCCCGGTGCACACCGTCGAAAGTGCCCAGGGCGAGAACAGTCGGTTTTCCCCTTGACAAACCTGCAATCCTCCCATCTTCATGTTCAAGGATCCACTAACACCTTGATCGGTCGACAATGCTTAGTTTTCCCTTGGCCTGCGATTCGCCCAACGCCTAGGAAGCCCTGCGGTCCATAGATGCGGGTGAGGCCGTCGGACTCGGAAACGACGGGAATGACAGCCCCATGGATGAACCGGTCCGCCTCCTCCGGCGCAAGGACGAGGGGCGGAAAGTCTAGGGAGACATCCATGGGCACAAGACAAGCTTCCCGTTCCTTTGCCAGCTCTTCGAGGGTGACAGCCGTGTCTAGGTGGAAAGGTCCGCTGCGAGTACGCAGCAGGAATGAGAGATGCGCGCCGCACCCCAAGAGCTCGCCGAGGTCATGGACAGCCGTTCGCACATAAGTCCCCTTGGAACAATGGATGTCGAACATCACGCGGCTGTTTTTCGTCAAGGACCCTTGTGTTGGGGAAAAGTGCCAGGAATAAATGTGGATTTGTCTAGGCTTCCTGGCAACTTCTTGGCCCCTCCGGGCCAGCTCATAAAGCCTTTCTCCCTTGACCCTCACCGCTGAGGTCATCGGGGGAAGCTGTTCGATGGGGCCCTGCAGCCTGCGGGAGGCTTCGATCAGCTCCTCCCGGGAGATGGCAAAATCGTCCGTTTCGCGGATGATCTTGCCCGTCCCATCCTGGGTATCGGTGACGATGCCCAAGGTGATTTCCCCCCGGTAGACCTTGTCTTGCCCCTGCAAGAACTCCACTAGTCTGGCGGCCCGGCCAACACACAAGGGCAACACCCCTGCCGCCGCGGGGTCTAATGTGCCTGTGTGGCCGATCCTCTTGATGCCGAGAATACGGCGGGCTGCAACGACTACATCATGGGAAGTCATACCTGGAGGTTTCAGGATATTCAACACACCGTGCATCTGTATCATTCCTCTGGGCTACAGGCTGCTTAGGGCTAACGCGGTAACCTTGGGGATGATCTCGTCAAGGCTGCCGGATAAGGTGCAGCCGGCGGCTCTTGGATGTCCTCCTCCTCCCAGTTTCGCGGCTAGGTCAGCCACATTGACTGTCTTTCGGGACCGCAAACTGACCTTAACCTCGCCCTCCAGGGTGCCTTGGAACAAAATGGCTATCTCCACTCCCTTGATCATACGCAAGTAGTGGACAAATCCATCGAGATCCGCTGGATGTATGGCCTGGCTCGCAATGAGCTCGCCCGGCAAAACGGACCAAGCCAGCCGTCCTGAGGGATCCAAGGAAATTGATGATAGCACATGTCCGAGCAAGATGAAATAAGGAAATGGCCGTTCTTCATACAAGGCCTCAGCGATGCCTGCGGGGCTGGCCCCTTGTTGAACCAGCCGGGAGGCGATGGCCAGAGTATCAGCTGAGGTGTTGCTAAAACGAAACCCCCCCGTATCGGACATCAACGCCGTGTAAAGACATGTGGCGCAATCCTCATCGGGGTCGAACCCCATCCCTTCGATGAGGTGGAAAATGAGTTCCCCCGTAGCGGCGGCAGAGGGGTCGACCCACCGAATGCCCGGTCCGTGGACGTTGCTTTGATGATGGTCAATGTTGACGATGACCTTGTCCTTGATGAGATCGTAGACGGGACCGGTTCGTTCCAGTTCACTGTCGACGACCACGACCCTTTCGAAAGGCTCGGCAATTTCGTCAACCTTCACCAACCTGTCCGCGCCGGGCAGAAAGGTCAAACATCTTGGCAGTTCATCGGGAGCGACGCAAAAGGCCTTTTTCCCCAGTTTAGCCAGGAGCCACTCCACGGCCAACATCGATCCAAGGCAATCACCGTCAATGTGGGCATGGCCCGTGATGAGCCATCGATCTCCATCCCGGAGAGCGGTTATCACCCGTTCCAATGCCGGGCTCACTGTGTTTCACCCTCCGGGGATGGAGCAAATTCCTTCAGAATGCGGAAAATACGCTCACTGCGCTCCATGGAATCGTCGAAATGGAAGTTGATCTCTGGTGTGTGGCGCAACCGGATTCGTTTTCCAATTTCCGTTCGGATGAAGCCCTTTGCCCGCTCTAGGGCTTCCATGGATTCCGTCTTGCTTTCTTGGGAGCCGTAAACGCTCACATAGACATTAACGTAGCGAAGATCCTTCGATACTTCGACGTCAGTCAGGGTGACGAAGCCTATGCCAGGGTCCTTTATCTCCCGCTGGAGAATATCGCTGATTTCCTTTTTCATTGCTTCTTTGACCCTAGCTGCCCGCTTTGTACCCATAGGCATAAGCCTCCTTGCGATTATAAGAAATCGATGGTGCAGTTGGTAATCTCGGTGGCGGCATTATTGGCGATAGAACGAACTACGGTCTGCAAGACCTCATCAACATATTGCTTCTGATTGCCAACACAAGCAATCCCGATGCTGGTTCGCTGCCATAGTTCGTGATGGTCCACTTCAGCGACGGATACGTTGTAGCGGGCTTTCAGTTGATCGATAATGCTTCTGACCGTCCGACGCTTGCACTTCAGTGAATTGCTTTCCATCAGCCAAAGATCGATGCGACACACCCCGATTACCATATCCATCACCTATTCAGGCTAGCTCCCCTTGACTTCTTCAATGCGGAAGGCTTCCAAAATGTCGCCTTCCTTGAGGTCATGGAACTTCTCTAAACCAATGCCGCACTCATAGCCGCTGGCTACTTCCCGGACATCGTCCTTGAAACGCTTCAGTGATGCTATGTTGCCCTCGTAGACCACGACATTATCACGAATGACCCTGATCTGGGCTGAGCGCAAGATCTTGCCTTCGGTAACGTAACAGCCTGCCACAACGCCCACGTTAGGCACCTTAAACAGGGCTCGCACCTCGGCTTGACCCAATACTACCTCCTGGTACTCCGGTTCAAGCATGCCTTCCATGGCTGCTTTGATGTCATCGATGGCCTCGTAAATCACCCGGTACAACAGGATCTCAATTCCAAGGGACTCGGCCAGCTTGCGGGCCGTTGGATCAGGCCGCACGTTAAAACCGATGATGATAGCCTCCGAAGCATCGGCTAGATTGACATCGCTCTTGGATACTCCGCCAACGCCTCCGTGGATGACATTAACCCTCACCTCGGGCGTGCTCAACTTCTCCAAAGACTGGCGCAATGCTTCCACCGAACCTTGCACATCGCCCTTAACGACCAGGTTCAGCTGCTTGACTTCGCCAGCTTTGATTCTCATGTTAAGGTCGTCGAGGGTCAGACGGCTGGCTCTGGTCCAGCTTTCCTGTCGGGTGGTCTCCGCATAGCCTTCAGCAATGGTCCTTGCTTCTCGCTCATCCTCGAAGGCAAGCAGGACTTCTCCAGCCGTGGGAACATCGTTGAAGCCCAATACTTCAACGGGGGTGGCTGGACCGGCTTCATCAACCCGTTCTCCCGTTGCACTGAACATGGCCCGGACCTTTCCATGGACGGGTCCAGCGACGACGGGGTCGCCTACCCTTAAGGTGCCATGTTGAACTAGGACGGTGGCCACAGGTCCACGTCCCCGGTCCAATTGGGCTTCCACGATGGTCCCCTTGGCCAAGCGATAAGGGTTAGCCTTCAGGTCCTGCATCTCGGCGACCAGCAGAATCATCTCCAGCAAGTCATCGAGCCCTTCTTTGCGCAAGGCGGAGATCGGGACACAAATGGTGTCTCCACCCCACTCTTCGGGGATTAGACCCCGTTCGGCCAGCTGCTGTTTGACCCGATCGATATTGGCCTGGGGCCGGTCGATTTTGTTAATAGCCACTAGAATCGGTACATTGGCTGCCCGGGCGTGGTCGATGGCTTCGACCGTCTGGGGCATCACTCCATCATCGGCAGCCACCACCAGGATGGCCAAGTCCGTTACTTGAGCGCCCCGGGAGCGCATTGCAGTGAACGCTTCGTGGCCGGGGGTGTCTAGGAAGGTAATCTTCTTGCCTCGAACCTCAACTTGGTAGGCACCAATGTGTTGGGTGATCCCCCCTGCTTCGCTGGCAGCCACTTTGCTTTCGCGAATGGCATCGAGGAGGGTCGTCTTGCCGTGGTCCACATGACCCATAATGGTCACTACAGGGGCCCGTTCTTCCAGCTGCTCTTCGTCGACCTCGTCGACGTCGATATCCATGGTCACCGGCTCGTATGCCCTGACGGTAAAGCCAAGCTTCTCAGCGACCAGCCGGGCGGCTTGTTGGTCCACATTCTGATTGATGCCCGCCATGATGCCTTGGGCCATCAGCTGCTTAATCAGTTCCGTGGCCGGTATCTGGCAAAGCTCAGCTAGATCGCGAACGGTGATGGTCTCGGGAATTTCAATGACCTTTTTGTCCCCTTTGTTCTTAGCGGGGGCTTGCGCCCTGTCCGGCCGGGACGTAGTCTTCTTGGCCTTGGCTTTGCTCGTAGGCGGTGTCTTTGGCGGCGATTCCTTGGCCGTTGGCTTCGCCTTCGCAACCAACTGCTCATCCTCGTCTTCATCCTCGGCGAAATGATCCTTCACCAAAATGGCAATATCTTCATCAATGGTGCTCATGTGGTTCTTCACATCGGCACCTAGATCCATCAAAAAACTCACCATGGCTTTGCTGGAGATGTTAAGCTCCTTAGCCAACTCATAGACTCGCACTTTGGCCATACACATCACCTCTACAAAGTCTTGGCCCGCTCCTCATTTTGCACACCCTGTTCAACTAGCCTGGCAAATTCGCGTCGTGTGAGGCCTACAACTGCTCGTATGCCTTTGCCGATACTCTTCCCCAATTCTTCCTTATCCGCCGGCAAGACCAGAAGGGGCACTTGGAATCGTCGGGCCAGATTCCGAAAGCGTTTGGTCGTATTACTGCTCGCATCCGCTGCCAACAGGACAAGTTGAATCCTGCCTTTGCGCAAGGCCGATTCCACCGCGCCTTCGCCGGCCACGACCGCACCGGCTGCCTGGGCAAAGCCCAACATGCTCAAGTAACTCACCCTTCTCCCCTCAGCCGGCTTTGTAGTTCCTTCCACACCTCATCGGGAATATCCCTTTGCAGCGACCGCTGCAAAGCCTTCGACTTAACGGCTGCGTCCAGGCAGTCTACTACAGGACAGATATAAGCGCCGCGTCCGGATGCCTTGCCAGTTTCATCCAGGTCAATCTCTCCGGTGGGCTTCCGAACGATGCGGATCATCTCTCGCTTGGGGCGCACCGTTCGGCAACCCACACACGTCCGCATCGGGATCCGTTTCTGTCTGGGCATGGATACACCCCACCTACTCGTCAAAGTCAAAATCGATCAGCGTCAGCTCCGAAAGGTCCCTGAGTACCCGGCGCTTCTCTTTTTTCCGTGGGCTGTGAACATGCCGGCGCTCCCGCTCTTCCCATTCGTCATCCTTCTTTTTGTGACTATCCTCCGGCTCCGGTGGGAGGATTTCCTCTTCCTCCGGCTCGACAAGGGGCTCTTCATCGTCTCTCGTCGTCTTCGACGTTCTTTCTTCCCAATCTTCGCCGGAAAGGACTAGCGCGGCCATTTGTGTTTCGCTCTTGATGTCGATTTTCCACCCGGTCAATTTGGCCGCCAGCCGAGCGTTTTGACCTTCTTTGCCGATGGCCAGGGAGAGCTGATCGTCGGGCACGACTACCCGGGCGATCTTTTCCTCCTCGTCCAAGAAGACCCGGACCACCCTCGCTGGGCTGAGGGCATTGGCCACGTACTTCTTCGGATCGGGATCCCAGGGGATGATATCGATCTTCTCGCCCCGCAGCTCTCGTACCACACTCTGGACTCGCATGCCCCGAGGTCCGACGCAAGCTCCTACCGGGTCTATATTGTCCTCTTTACAGTATACACTGATCTTCGCCCGATTGCCGGGTTCTCTGCTGATGCCTTTGATCTCCACCGTTCCATCATGGATCTCGGGGACTTCCAGCTCGAAGAGGCGTTTCAGCAAAGTTGGATGGGTTCGGGAAACAAGGACCTGGGGTCCTTTCGTCGTCTTACGCACCTCGGTGATGTAGACCTTGAGGCGTACGCCATGGGCGTAAGACTCATTGGGGATCTGCTCGGAAGGCAACAGCAGCGCTTCTACTTTACCTAGATCCACCAGGACGTTCCTATTTTCCCTCCGTTGGACGATGCCGGTGACAACGTCGCCTTCTCGGTTGCTGTACTCCTCATAGATCAGGGCCCGCTCTGCTTCCCGAATCCTTTGGATGACTACTTGCTTGGCCGTCTGAGCGGCGATCCGTCCGAAGTCCGCGGGTGTGACTTCGATCTCGATGATGTCGCCCAACTGGTACGTAGGATCAATAGTCTTGGCTTCTTCAAGGGCAATTTCAGTTGCATCATCGGTAACTTCTTCGACGACTGTCTTCCGGGAGAAGACGGCGATTTCCCCAGTATTGCCGTCAATGTGCACCCTTACGTTTTGGGCGGAGCCATAGTTGCGCTTGTAAGCGGTCACAATCGCTGCTTCGATTGCTTCCAGCAGGATTTCGCGGGCTATTCCCCGGTCCCTTTCCAATTCTTTCAGAGCTCCAATTAGCTCAAGGTTCACGCTTACCTTTCCCTTCCCTGTGTTGTTGCTAGCGCTCAAAATTCAGGGGACAAAGCGGCCTTGGCAACTTTGTCCCGGGGTATGCGAACTAGTCGTTCCTCAACTTCCAGTTCAATAAAGCCGTCCTTGTACCCTAATAGCTTTCCCCGCCATTTCTTCCGTCCGTCCACCGGAGCATAGGTCTTGACTTCGATCAGTTCACCACTGAAGCGTTGGAAGTCACTGTCCTTCTTCAACGGCCTGTATATTCCAGGAGAGGATACCTCTAGCAGATAGCTGCTGGGAATCGGGTCTTCTTCGTCGAGCTTCGCACTCAAGACTTGGTTAAACAAGGTACAATCCTCCAGGGTGACTCCCCCTGGTTTGTCTATGTACACCCTTAGGTACCACTGGGGACCCTCTTTGACGTACTCCACATCGACAATCTCCAGCTGCAGCTGGGCAGCCAAGGAATCGGCTAATTCCGTTGTGATGGCTTCAACCGAACGGCCCTGCAACCTCCTCCCCCCTTTCCAACAGTACAAAAGAGTGGGCGGCACCCACTCTTCGGTCGACGACTCATCCAAGCTTCTTTAGGTGAATTATATCATGGGGAAGGTGATTTGGCAAGGAAAATGCGCATTCTGGGGGCTCGATGCTAGGTCCCGCCGCGCAACCCTTGCCGCAGTTCTTCAACGGAAACATAGTCCCTGGCGGCAAGCCACTTGGCAAGCCTTCTCGTTACCGTGCTTGCCGACCGGATTAGGCCAGGGCGGCAGCCGCCAAAATGGGGCAAGAAGTGGTCGAAAAACAGACCATAATGGCTGATTATCTTGTCCGGCCCGAAAATATCACAAAATTGCATCTTGCCCTGCTGGAACAAGCGGTTGTACAAGGCCTTCTCAGCAGGGGGAAGGTCATCGGGGCCGAAGGTATCAAGGCTGTCCATGAGCAAGTAAACGATCCGCTCATATTTCCTACCCGTTGGCGGCTTTACCCTTCGATGCTGCTCCGTCAGGAATTCCTGCAGCAGTTCAGTGATAGTGGGGTTGGCCCTGCGGGGGAAGGGGATGATCTTAGCCATCTTCGCCTGCCCTCCTTAGAAAAGGGTCAGTTGATCTTGGGCCGGGAGTTTGTCCAAAGCCCCGTGTTCCTCGAGAATCTCGATGACCGTTTTGGTCAACCTGGTCCGTCGGCGCAGATCCTCGATGGATGTGAAGGGCCCTTCCTGCCGGGCTTCCATGATGCTTTCCGCGGCAGCTTCCCCCAACCCTTGCAGACCGATGAGAGGAGGCAAGAGTCCATCTGGGGTGATCAAAAAGATCTTTGGATCCGATTTGTAAAGATGGACTGGCAAGAAACTTATGCCGCGAGCTAGAGCCTCCAATACTACTTCCAGCAATCCCGCCACCGATTTTTCCTTGGCCGTTGCCCCACTCCCCTTGCGGTCGATTTCCCCAAGGCGCCTTCTTAGGGTTTCGGGGCCTTGCAGGATCAAGTGGGCGTCAAAATCCGCGGCTTGGGTGGTGAAATAAGTGGCGTAGAAAGCCTCAGGATGGTGGACTTTATAGTAAGCGATGCGGAAGGCCATGGTTACGTAAGCCACCGCATGGGCTTTAGGGAACATGTAGCTGATCTTCTGACAAGACTCGATGTACCAGCGGGGCACCCCGTGGGCCTCCATGATGCTGATGTCCTCTTCGGTCAGCCCTCTGCCTTTGCGGACTTGCTCCATGATCTTGAACGCCCGACCCGCCTCTACCCCCTGCCGGATGAGATAAAGCATGATGTCATCCCGACAGGCAATGGCTTCCATCAAGGTGGCCTGGCCGGAGCGGATAAGCTCCTGGGCGTTATTGGTCCAGACATTCGTCCCATGGGAAAAGCCTGAGATCCGGACTAACTCCCCGAAAGTGGTCGGCCTTGTCTCGGCAAGCATCTGGCGGACGAAACGGGTGCCAAATTCCGGAATCCCCAAAGTGCCTACTTGACATCCAGCTTCTTCTGGAGTGAGACCAAGGGCCTCAGTCCCGGAGAAAATACTCATCGTGGCCGGGTCGTCGAGAGGAATATCCTGGGGATCAGTCCCCGTCAGGTCGCCGAGCATGCGCAGCATGGTCGGATCATCGTGACCTAAGATGTCCAGCTTGACCAGGCATTCGCTGATGGCGTGATAATCAAAATGGGTGGTGATGACATCGTTCCGTCGGTCATTAGCTGGGTATTGAATAGGGGAAAAATCGTGGATATCCATTCCCTCGGGAACGATCATCAAGCCGCCCGGATGCTGGCCGGTTGTTCGCTTGACGCCGCTGCAGCCTTGTATTAACCTGTTCAGCTCCGCATCGCGCAAGGCCAGATTCTGCTCTTCGGTGAATTTCTTGACAAAACCAAAGGCGGTGCGATCGGCCAACGTGGCGATGGTCCCGGCCCGGTAGACGTGGCCGGCGCCGAACAGCTGCTCGGCATACTGATGGATTGTCCCTTGGTATTCACCGGAGAAGTTGAGGTCGATGTCGGGCACTTTATCCCCATGAAAACCCATGAATACTTCAAAGGGAATATCAAAGCCGAGTTTGCGCAGCGGCTGCCCGCACTCAGGGCAGGCGGCATCCGGTAAGTCTACTCCGGCCTCCACTCCCCCATCCGTGATGAAGTGGCAATATTGGCACTTAGGACATAAGTAATGGGGCGGGAGGGGGTTCACCTCCGTAATGCCACAAAGGGTAGCCACCAATGATGAACCGACCGATCCCCTCGATCCGACTAGATATCCGTCGCTGAGGGATTTTTGTACTAGCCGGTGGGCGATTAAATACAAGGAGGCATAACCGTTGTCACAAATGGCTTCAAGCTCCCGCTCCAGGCGAGCCGTCACCAGCTCGGGCGGTTGGCTTCCGTATAGCTTTCGCAGCTGCCCCCAGGACATCTCCCTTATTTCCTCCTCCGCCCTCGGTATGTGCGGAGGATGCAGACCATCAGGTATGGGAGCAATATCTTCGATAGCCGCAGCGATCTTGCCCGGGTTGGCGACGACTACTTCCCAGGCTGTCTCCTCCCCGAGATAGGCAAACTCATCGAGCATCTCCGTCGTCGTGCGCAAGTAAAGGGGAGGCTGATGGGCAGCGTCCTCATAGCCTTGTCCCGCCAACAGGATCTCCCGGTAAATGCTGTCTTCGGGGTTTAGGAAGTGGACATCGCCTGTGGCCACCACCGGCAGGTTGAGCTCTCGGCCGAGGTTGACGATCAGCTCGTTGAGCTTCATCAATTCTTCTTGGGAAGATAACTTACCCCCCCGGAGCAAGAACGCGTTATTAGCCAGAGGCTGGATCTCCAGGTAGTCGTAGAAAGAAGCTACTTGAGCGAGCTTTTCCGCGGGCTCCCCCGCCAGCAAAGCTTGATAAAGCTCGCCGGCCTCACATGCAGAGCCGAGCAACAATCCTTCCCGGTGGCGAAGCAGCTCTTCCCGGGGAATCCGGGGCGTGCGGTAGAAGTATTGCACATGGGATAGGGACACTAAACGATACAGGTTCTTGAGGCCAACTCGATTCCGGGCCAGGATGACAATGTGGTAGCTAGGNNCCATGGTCGGTGATGGCTATGGCCGGATGGCCCCAGTCAGCGGCCAGGGCAAAGGCTTTCTTCAGGTCCGTTGTCGCGTCCATGGCGCTCATTTTGGAGTGAAAATGGAATTCGATGCGTTTTTCCGCCGCATCGTCGTGGCGGCTAGGCCGTTCATGCTGGCAGATATCGTTGGCCATGAGGGTTAGCTCTTGGGTGTGGCGATCGGTTATTACCGATCCCCGCACCAAAACGTACATGCCGACCTTTAACTCGAGCTCGCTTCCCTCCTTGAGGAAGATCTTCACCGTGATGCTGTCGGTCAGGTCCGTCAGGTCGAAACGGAGCAGGGTGCGGCCAGAACGCATGGGTTGGTATTCCAGGGCAATGATCTCCCCGGCAACCACCACGCTCTTCTCCTCCTCCTGGATCATCCCAATGGGACGGGGAGGGGTCTTGATGATCCGGCCGTACTGGATCTCCGCTGTTTCTCCTTTGGGAGCTGGCGCTGGTCTTTGCTGCGCTTCCTTCAGGATTCGTTCCAGATAGGCATCATCATCCTCTTCCTCTAGAGAAGGACAGACAACGTCCACCCGTTTAACCTGGGGAAAAAGGTTCTGGAGGCTGGCAATGAGCTCTCTTTGTCGCTCGCCGGCGAGGGAGCAGCCTAAGAAAATGCGCCATCCCTGCTCTTGGAGATGCACCTCAACCCGCTTGACAGTCACCTCGGCAAGCCAATCATCACCAATACCTGCTTCCTGCAAAACCCGCTGCCAATGATCGGGCGCGGGTTCGATGACGCAAATTACCGACATTTGATCTCCTTCCCTAGGCAAGGGATTTGAGGATCTCCCAGTACATCTTCATCCGGGAGGTAAATCCCTTCCAAAGGCCCTGCTTTTCTTCCTTCATTACGTGGGAGCAGTCTTTGAGGATGACCGCCTTTACCCGCAGGCCATTGGCCTCGGCAAAACGGGATAGGACGACTTCTACTCCATAGCGGGTTTTCTCCAGGTCGGGGATTTGTTCCAACACAGAACGATGCATGGCCCGCTGCCCGGAGAGAAATGGGGCAATTCGCTGGGCCAAGTCCGTCGACAAACGTCCTTCATCGAAGATGCCGACGGTCATATCCGCCTCTCCCCGCAGGACAGGGTTGAACAGGGAGTCAACGTGTTCCTTGGTGATGCCGACCAAATCGGCATCGAGGAATAGCAGATACTCAGCCTGGGTGCTGAGGGAGCCGATCTTCATGGCGCCTCCCTTGCCCAAGTTGACGGGCAGCTCCACAACCTGCGCCCCGTGCTGGCGTGCCACCCTAGCCGTCCTGTCGGTCGAACCATCGCTGACGACGATGATTTCCTTCCATCCGGAGTCGGCTAGGGCCCTCAGCACGTTTCCCAGGGTGTTTTCCTCATTGTAAGCCGGGATGATAATTGCAGTCGTCGGCTTTTCATCCAATTGGGGTTCACGCCCCTTTGCTGGCGATGAGCTCCCGCACCTTGTCATATACCTCGTCCGGGGCCAGTTTGCCTTCCCATTCTCCGCTGCGGAGCCTGAGCTCCACCTTGCCCTCGGAGAGGGACCTTGCTCCGATGGTGATCCGGATAGGTATGCCGATGAGATCTGCGTCCTTGAACTTAACCCCCGGTCGTTCGTCCCGGTCATCCAATAAGACCTCTATCCCGCTGCTCGTCAATTGATCATAGAGTTCTTCGGCTAGGGTTAGCTCTTTATCCCCCAAGGGGACGATGTGGACATGGAAGGGTGCCACGGACATGGGCCAGATGATCCCATGTTCATCGTGGTGCTGCTCAATGATCGCCGCCATCGTTCTAGTGACCCCGATCCCGTAGCAGCCCATGACTATTGGCTTTTGTTCACCCTTTTCATCGAGAAAGTACGCTCGCAGGGCTTCACTGTACTTGGTGCCCAGCTGGAAAACCTGACCTACTTCGATTCCCCGGGCTCCCAGGAGGGCGCTCCCGCACTGGGGACATGGATCGCCGGTTTTGACTAGGCGAATATCGGCCACCATGTCCGGCTGGTAGTCCCTGCCCATGTTCACATTGAGCAAATGGGCGTCTTCTTCATTGGCTCCAGCAACGCCATTGGCCAGGGCAGCCACAGCGTGGTCGACGATGAGGCGGACGTTTTTCAAACCAACCGGCCCGCAATAACCAACGGGGGCTCCCGTGACCCGGAGGATGGTCTCCTCATCGGCCGGTTCTAGTTCCAAGGTCCCGAGGATGCGAGCCAGTTTCACCTCATTTAGCTCATGATCGCCCCTGACCAAAGCGGCAACTACTTCCCCATTGTTCTTGTAAAGAAGGGTCTTAATCAGCCGCGAAGGTGCAGCTCCCAAGAAGGAAGCCACCTGCTCGATAGTCTTCTGGCCTGGCGTTGAGGCCTTCTCCAAGGGCAGGGGTTCAGCATCCTCCTTCAGCGGCGGCTGACATTCGGCCTTTTCCACGTTGGCCGCGTAGTCACACTCGGTGCAATAGACGATTATCGCTTCCCCGCAGTCGGCCAAGACCACAAATTCGTGGGTGAGGCTGCCGCCGATGGCCCCGGAATCGGCCAAGACCGCTTTAGTCTCCAGGCCGCACCGGGAAAAGATTTTGTTGTAGGCCCGGTACATCTTCTGGTAGCTTTCGTCGAGACCCTGCTGGTCCACGTCGAAGGAATAAAGGTCCTTCATGATGAACTCCCGCCCGCGCATGATGCCGAAGCGGGGCCTGATCTCATCCCGGTACTTATTCTGAATCTGATACAAAAGCAGCGGCAGCTGTCGATAAGAGCTAACCTCGCCCTGAACTAGGCTAGTGATGATTTCCTCATGGGTGGGACCTAGACAAAACTCCCGGCCGTGGCGGTCCTTAAGGCGGAACATCTCATCACCATAGTCAGCCCAGCGGCCGGTGGCATGCCAAAGCTCTGCCGGCTGAACAATCGGCAGCAGAATCTCCTGACCGCCGGCGGCATTCATTTCTTCACGAATGATTTGCATGATTTTCATCAGCACCCGGTGGCTTAAGGGCAGATAAGTATAGATCCCGGCGGCTGCCCGACGCAAAAAACCGGCCCGGAGCATCAGCTTATGGCTGGGTATTTCTGCCTCCGCCGGTGTTTCCCGCAATGTTGGTATGAATCCACTGGTCATTCGCATAAAGCTACCTCCACTTCAGCCTGATTTTAACAGACTCGCGAGCTCCATGTCAATTCGTCCAGAGACAGGGGCGACCCGCCTCATCCCTCTCCGTCCATCTCCTCAGCTAGATGCTCGACTTCGTGGACGAGCAGGTCGACCACTTCATCTATGGGCAGCTTGCGGACCATCTGGCCGCGACGGAAAAGATAAGCTGCATTCTTTCCTCCCGCAATGCCGATATCGGCTTCCCGGGCCTCTCCCGGGCCGTTGACTTCACAACCCATCACCGCCACGGCAACAGGTCGGTCGATGTGCGCCAACCTTCTTTCGACTTCGTTTGCCAGTCGGGGAAGGTCGATCTGACAGCGTCCACAGGTGGGGCAAGAAATCAGAACAGGTCCCCGATGCCTGAGATTGAGGGCCTTCAGGATTTCATACCCAACCCTTACCTCTTCGACAGGATCGCCCGTCAATGACACTCTGATGGTATCCCCAAGACCTTGGCCCAAAATGAGTCCGAGCCCAACTGCCGACCGGATGGTGCCAGCCCAGGGGGTGCCAGCTTCCGTAATGCCAATATGCAGGGGGTAACTCCGGCGGGCCGCAAGCAAGCGGTAGGCTTGCCACGTCGTCAGTACATCGAAGGCCTTCACCGAGATGACGATGTTGAAAAAGTCTAGTTCTTCCAAGATGGCAACGTGCCTGAGGGCGCTTTCCACCATGGCTTCCGGCGTGGCCCGACCGTACTTGGCCAAAAGGTCCTTTTCCAAGGAACCGGCGTTAACACCGATTCGGATGGGTACGCCGCGGCTTTGGGCCGCCTTCACAACTTCTTGAACCCTATCTTTGCTGCCGATGTTGCCAGGGTTGATCCTCAGCTTGTCCACCCCGGCATCGAGAGCCATCAGGGCCAAGCGGTGGCTGAAGTGGATATCGGCTACCAAGGGCAAAGGGGTTCTCTCCCTGATCTTGCCCAATGCCTTAGCTGCCTTCTGGTCGGGAACCGCCACGCGGACAATATCACACCCCGCCGCGGCCAGGCGCTGGATCTGATCGCAGGTGGCCTCCACATCCCTGGTGTCGGTGTTGGTCATCGATTGGACGGCGATGGGCGCCCCTCCCCCCACTTGCACCGCCCCGATCCGGACCGGGCGGGTCTGATCACGAAGGGTGAATGTCAATGGACTCCCCCCTTAACTGGGCAGTATGCGGAGAATATCCCGGTACGTGGCGAAGACCATCAATAGGATCAACAGGGCCAGGCCGATGAACTGGGCCAATCCCTGGTGTTCAGGTTCCAGAGGACGTCCCCTTAGTCCTTCAAGAATTAGGAAAAGGAGCCAGCCTCCATCAAGGATCGGAATGGGCAAGAAATTCAACAGCCCCAGGTTAATGTTCAAAATGGCCGCCAAGATGAGCAGATACTCGATGCCCTGGTTGGCCGACTGCCCCACTAGCTTGAAGATGCCGACAGGCCCGGTGAGTTCAGGTTCGATGCGGCCGGTAAGCATGCGGGCTAAGGAGGCCACTAGATCAACGGTCACGTTCTTGGTGCTTCGCATCCCTTTAGGTATGGCCAACGACAAAGGATCTCGCTTCTGCTCATCCAACCCGACGCCAATGAGGCCGGTTCCACCCGGACCTTGGTCATTGGGGACGGCTGGCAAGTCCAAGAGCTTCCCGTCCCGTTCAATGCGCAAGATGACTTGCCTATTCGCGTTGCGCCGGATGATCTCAGTCACTTGGCCAACTTCCTCGATCGTTTCCCCGTCGATGGCCAAGATCCTGTCCCCTGGGAGGATGCCCGCTTGGACCGCAGGGGAGTTGGGCAAGACGCTGGTCACTATGGGTGGAAACACTTCGACGAGGGAAAAATAGGCGACAAATAGGAGGGTGGCTAGGACGAAGTTCATCAGGGGTCCTGCGGCAATGATGGCCATGCGCTGCCAAATGGACTTCTTGTGGAAGTTGCGAGGATCATTGGGACTTAGTCCTTCCTCCCCTTCCGAGGGCTCGTCCATCCCCGCCAGCTTCACAAACCCGCCTAAGGGCAGAATACGGATGGCATAGGCCGTTCCGTTCCTCTTCAGCCGAAACAGGGGCGGACCAAAGCCTAAAGAGAATTCGTAGATGCGAACGCCCATGGCCTTGGCTACGAGGAAGTGGCCCATTTCGTGGAAGAATACGATGGTGCCGAAAACCACAATGAAGGCTAACAGAGTATCCATAGACTAGCGATCACCCCTTAAGCGGATGCTGTTTCATAATATGTTGCGCTTGCCTTCTAGCCCACCTGTCGGCGGCTAATGTATCGTCGATGGTCGGCCGTTCTTTGTTTTGATGTGTCTCTAGCACCTCCCCAATCACCCGGGGAATGTCTAGGAAAGCAATCCTCTCCTGAAGGAAGGCCTCGACGGCCTCTTCGTTGGCCGCATTGAGGACCGCCGGCATGGTGCCCCCCTCCTTCCCCGCAGCATAAGCCAAGGATAGGCAGGGGAACAACTCTTTGTTTGGCTCGGCAAAGGTCAACGAACCAACATCGGCAAGGGACAACCGGGGCCATGGTGCGGGCCAGCGCTCGGGGAAGGTCAACGCGAACTGAATCGGCAAGCGCATATCGGGCGGCCCAAGCTGGGCTAGGACGGAGCCGTCGACTAGTTCGACCAAGGAATGGACGATGCTCTGGGGGTGGACAAGGACCTGGATCTGTTCATAGGGCAGGCCGAAGAGCCAGTGGGCTTCAATTACCTCTAAGCCTTTGTTCATCAAGGTGGCCGAAGCAATGCTGATCTTGCCCCCCACAGACGGACGGGGGTGTCTGAGAGCTGTCTCTTATACANNGTTCATCAAGGTGGCCGAATCAATGGTGATTTTCGCCCCCATGTCCCAGTTGGGGTGTCTGAGAGCCTCCTTGGGGGTGACCACTTCCAGCTGCTCATTGGTGTAGGTCCGGAAGGGACCGCCCGAGGCGGTGAGGATGATCTTCGCCAGATGGTCCGGATCCTGCCCTTGCAAACACTGGAAGACGGCACTATGTTCGCTGTCGATGGGGAGTATTCGCACCTGCCGCTCCTTGGCCTTTGCCATCACCAATTCTCCCGCGGCCACTAATGACTCCTTGTTGGCCAGCCCAATGTCTTTGTCGGCATCGATGGCAGCAAGGGTGGGCAAAATGCCCCGAGCCCCCACCACAGCAACCACCACCAGCTCCGCCTGGGGGTGGGTGGCCGCAGCGATGAGGCCTTCGTCACCGACCATTACTTCGATGCTATTACTTATCATACCCCGCAATTCCTTGGCTGAATCGGCATTCTCCACCACTACTAGTTCGGGCTTTAGCTGTCGGGCTTGCTCGGCCAGGCGGTGGACATTCCTGCCGGCGGTCAAAGCAAGCACCTGGAATCGGTCGGGGTAATGGGAGATGATCTCGATGGTCTGTCTGCCAATAGACCCGGTCGAACCTAATATGGCCAGTCGTTTCATGTAGATGCGGCAAGCATGGTGCCGCCATACCCCCTATCTATTTGTTCTAGTTGGAATTAAGGGGCCGTTCTGCACCCAAAGAAGGGCCCTGAGGAGGATGAGGATCAGGGGCCCTAAAATGAAACCTTCGATGCCCCAGAGTCTGACTCCTACATAGATGCCAAGTAAAGCCGTCAGCGGATGGATGCCAACGTAGTGTCCGACAATCTTCGATTCGCACAGCTGCCGGATGGCAACGACGGCAAGCAGCAGGAAAAGACAAGCTAACCCCCGACCAATGTCCTCTAGTGCTAGGTAAAGGGCTACCGGGGTCAAGACTAGTCCAGGCCCTACGACCGGCAGCAGGTCGAACAATCCCGCCGTTACGCCTAACAAGCCGGCATAGGGCAGCCCCAACAGATTCAGGCCGGCGACGAAAAGGGTGGTCGACAGGAGGATGAGGATTAGCTGGGCCCGGATGAAGCCCATGATGGCTGTCATCAGCTCCTGCTTCACCTGGGACAAGCGCCGGTGCCATCTAGTGGGGGTAAGCCTCTTTAGCCCCGCGGTGAGTTGACCCTTGTCGCGGCTGATGAAGAAGGTGGCCAGCAGCGTGACCACTACCGTCCCCAAAGCCCTAGGCAGGCTATGCAATAGCTCCCATCCTTCTTTGAGGGCCATGGCCAAGAATCCGGGCATGCCGCCGAGGGTTTGCTGGATGATGACGCTAAGCTGCGGCGGCAGGGAATCGGTCCAACCCTCAAGCCGGCTCTGCCAAAACTCCTCCAGGCTGTTGCTAGCATCGGGGGCAAGCCGGGCCACCAGCTCCCTAATTTCCCCGCCCAGATGCAGATAAAAAGCTCCCCCCACAAACAGCAGCAGTCCGAGAAGGCAAAACCCGACTAAGATAACCGCTGCTCCCCGCCGCAGGCGCCCTCTAGCCTCTAACAGATCGACCACCGGGTCAATGATGGAGGCAAAAAGGAGCGCCAGGATAAAGGGGGTGATCAAAGGGACCAGGACCCACATGGCCGCAAGCAGGGCCAGGATGCTTACCGCCCAATAAAGGTCCAGCCCTTCTTTCTTTTCCATAGGGACTCACATCCATAGGGACAAGAGGTGATAGGCAGCGGGGGCAGCAAACAACAAGCTGTCAAAACGGTCGAGGAACCCTCCATGCCCCGGCAGCAGGCTGCCCGAGTCTTTCACCTCAGCCTCCCTCTTGATAGCCGATTCAACCAGGTCGCCCAATTGGGCTGACAAGCTCACAGCTGCCGCTCCCACCATGGCGGCTCCTGGACTTAAGGGCAAGAGTCGAGTTGCCCCTAGGGAGCCGACGAAGGTCCCGGCGACCAATCCGGCCAGCGCCCCCTCACGGGTTTTTTTCGGACTGATGCTGGGACACAGGGGCGTTTTGCCCCAACCGGTGCCGAGAAAGTACGCGGCGGTGTCTGTTGACCAGACAATGAGCAGCAAGGTGAAGACAGCGTTTCGTCCCATTTCAGCATGGAGAGCATAGATCCACCAAAGGAGGCCGCCAGTATATAAAACCGTCAGCAAGGCTGCGCCTCCGCGCCTCAAGGGCCGTCTTCCTGTCAGCGTCTCCCGCGTCAGGGCATACATGGCCAATAATGCCAAGGCCCCGCTGCCCTTATCAAAGTATGTAGCGAGGAGGAATAATAAACCTCCCCACCGGGTAATTTCCGGAGAGGGGCGAATGTCTAGCCGGTGCCACATCTCCTCCATTTCCCGGCTCATCAGCAGGCTGAGGAGGGCGAGGAAGGCCAGCAGGTACGGCCCGCCCAGCCAAGCCACACCTAGTACCAATGGAATTCCTATTAGGGCCGTGATAATCCGGGTGAGCATGAGATGCTCTCCAATCCTTTAGATTTCATGGATTCTGCCAAAACGTCGCTTCCGCAGCTGATATGCCAGCAGAGCTCTCACCAATTCCCGTCGATCAAAGTCAGGCCAGTAGGTGGGAGTAACCCAAAGCTCCGAGTAGGCTGCTTGCCACAACAAGAAATTGCTCAGGCGGTGCTCCCCGCCTGTTCGGATGATGAGATCCGGGTCCGGCAGTCCTCCCGTCATCATCTGCCTAGCCACCAACTCCTCATCGATGTTGTCGATGGACACCTGGCCCTCTTGGACCAGGTCCGCGATCTTGCGGACCGCATCGACGATCTCCGCGCGGCCTCCGTAGTTGAGGGCCACGTTGAGGACCAACTTATCGTTCGCGGCGGTCCGGGCCACGGCCCTGTCTAGGGAGCGGAGCAGATCCTCGGGGAGTTCCTGCAATCGGCCGATGAAGCGGAGGTGGACTCCCTTCTCTTCCAGCTCATCGATCTCCTTGGTGATAGTCTCAGCCAGCAGCCTCATCAAGAAGCTGACTTCACTGCTGGGTCGCTGCCAGTTTTCTGTGGAAAAGGCAAAAGCAGTGATGATCCTGATGTTATACTCCCCCGCAAAGGACACAAGTCTCTTTAGGGCTTGGACTCCCGCTTGATGACCGGCAGAGCGGGGCAATCCCTTCTGCTTCGCCCAGCGTCCGTTGCCATCCATGATCACACCGAGATGATTGATGGCCGCATCGAATCGAACTGTCGGGTCATTCACGGCAAACCCTTCCCTCGTCTAGACTAATTAACCCCCTCGCACGTGAGGGGGTCAAAGGGGTCCCCGGCAAGAATGGGCACAGACCAGCAAAACCCCGTCGGGCCTTTCCCTCAGGCCAATGACACGAACCTCGTCGCTTAAGCTGGTCCTTTGGGGCGGGCTGGTGAGCACAACTTCGAACGTCATGCCCCTGGCAGTCAACACGGCCTCGGCTTCAGACAGTTCCAATCCCAGCACACAGGATAATTCCCTGCTCAAAACGCTAAGATCTCCTCTTCCTTGGCCGCCAGCAATCGGTCTACTTCGGCGATGTACTTGTCCGTCAACTTCTGTACTTCATCTTGAGCGCGACGGGCATCATCTTCCGGCAGTTCGCCGTTTTTCTCCGCAGCCCTAAGCTTGTCATTGCTGTCCCGGCGGATATTGCGAATCGCGACCCGCTTTTCCTCGATATCCTTTCGAATCATCTTTACGAGTTCTTTGCGCCGTTCCTCGGTCAGCTGGGGGATTGGCAATCGGATCGTGTTGCCATCGACGTTAGGCGTTAGACCAAGCTCGGACTTGAGGATAGCTTTCTCCACGTCTTTAATGGAGTTCTTGTCCCAGGGCTGCACCACCAACAGTCGTGCGTCAGGCGCGGTGATGCTGGCCAGCTGATTGAGGGGGGTAGGAGTTCCGTAATAATCAACAATGATCTTGTTTAATAGAGCCGGGTTGGCTCGCCCCGTACGGACGGCGGCCAATTCCTTCTTGGCGACATCGATGACAGCCTGCATTCGCTCCTCAGTCTCCAGCAGAAGGTCTTCGATCACTTTGGGGCACCTCCTCCCACGATGGTACCGATCTCTTCTCCCATGACTGCCCTCACGATGTTGTTCGGCATATCGAAATTGAAGACGACGATGGGAATCCGATTGTCCATGCACAGGGAAGTAGCCGTCGAATCCATCACGCCAAGGCCTTTGTTAAGGACGTCGATGTAATCCAGGTGGGTGTACTTCTTGGCCCCGGGGTTAATGTGGGGATCGGAATCATAAACCCCGTCCACTCCCCTTTTCGCCATTAAAATGACCTCTGCTTCAATCTCGGCGGCCCTAAGGGCGGCCGTCGTATCGGTGGAGAAATAGGGGTTGCCAGTCCCCGAGGCGAAGATAACCACTCGGCCTTTTTCCAAATGGCGCATTGCTCTGCGGCGGATGTAAGGCTCTGCGATTTGACGCATTTCGATGGCGCTTTGCACCCTCGTCTCCACGCCCAGCTTTTCCAAGGAGTCTTGCAGCGCCAGGGCATTGATGGTGGTGGCCAACATGCCCATGTAATCGGCGGTGGTGCGGTCCATGCCTCTAGCCGAACCTGCTTCCCCGCGCCAAATGTTGCCGCCTCCGACGACGACCGCGACCTCTACCCCCCGATTAACGACTTCCCGAATCTCAGCGGCGATCATGTTGACTACGTCCAAACTGATACCGAAGCCCTGCTCTCCCGCCAGGGCTTCTCCACTGAGCTTAAGGATAACCCGATTATACTTGGGCTTAGGCATGATAACACCCATTCCTCTGCCAAGTTACTTGTTGATTTGGGCCATTACTTCGTCGGCGAAATCGTCTTGTCGCTTGGCCAGTCCCTCGCCCATTTCATAACGGGTGAACCGGCGGATAGAAATGTTTTCTCCCAGCTGCGCGATGGTTTCCTTCAGGACATCTTCCACCGAGCGGTCCGGATCCTTGATGAAGGGTTGTTCGAGGAGGCAGACCTCCTTGAAAAACTTCTCCACGCGGCCGTCGACGATCTTGTCCACGATCCGCTCTGGCTTGCCTTCATTGAGCGCCGCGGCTCGATAAACCTCGCGCTCCCTATTGAGGACATCCGCAGGAACCTCTTCCCGACGCACATACTCGGGCCTGCTGGCCGCCACCTGCATCGCCATGTCCCGGACGAAAGCGCGGAACTGGTCAGTCTTGGCCACGAAATCCGTCTCACAGTTGACTTCAATCAAGACGCCAATCCTGCCGCCCATGTGTATGTAGCTGTCGACGATGCCTTCGGCAGCGATCCGTCCAGCCTTCTTGGCCGCGGCAGACAGGCCCTGCTCCCGCAGGTAGTCGATGGCGGCTTCTATATCTCCCTTAGTCTCGATCAAGGCTTTCTTGCAGTCCATCATGCCTGAGCCGGTGCGTTCCCGTAGTTCCTTCACCATGGAGGCTGTGATCTCCATATGCTTCCCTGCCTTTCACCATACTGTCAAAAAGGGCTCGGGCTCGGGATTGCCCCGGCCTGAGCCCTCAAGTGTTCAGATATCCAACGCCTCATCTTCCATATCCATGTCTACTTCTTGTTCCTCGGAAGGGACATCAGCCATTTGACATCCCTCTAGCCCTTCCAAAACGGCATCAGCCATCTTGCTGGTCAGCAGCTTAACGGCTCGGATGGCATCGTCGTTTCCAGGGATTACCAGGTCAATCTCATCGGGATCGCAGTTGGTGTCAACAATGGCGATGATGGGAATGCCTAGTTTGCGTGCCTCGGCGACGGCGATCCGTTCCTTGCGGGGATCAATGACGAAGACAGCGGACGGCAACGTATCCATGTTCTTAATGCCGCCTAAGAACCGCTGCAGCTTCTCCTTTTCCTTCCGCAAGGCGATGACTTCCTTCTTGGGAAGGGAGAAAAGCGAGCCGTCCTCCTCCATGGCTTCCAGCTGCTTGAGATATTCAATTCGACTGCGAATGGTCCGGAAGTTGGTCAGCGTCCCACCTAGCCATCGCTGGTTGACGTAGCTCATGCCGCAGCGCGTGGCTTCTTCGAAAACCGTATCCTGAGCCTGCTTCTTGGTCCCTACAAAAAGCAGAGTCCCGCCGTCTCGGACGGTGTCCCGCACGAAGTTGTAGGCTTCCTCCACACGGCGAACGGTCTGCTGCAAGTCAATGATGTAGATCCCGTTCCGCTCCGTGAAGATATACGGTTTCATCTTCGGGTTCCAACGTCTTGTCTGGTGTCCAAAGTGAACGCCGGCCTCTAACAGCTGTTTCATCGTGATAATGGCCATTCGTTCACCTCCTCTCCCTTTGGTTATTCCTCCGTCCCCTTCGTCTGCGGCTGAGACCCGCAGGCACCCTCAGACGCATCCAAGGACGTGTGTTGTCACACCGCTAAGTAGTATACCACAAAGGATCGGCCTTATCAACAGAATGTGGCTGTTGTGCTGTTGGTCTGTGATATTG
>LSQX01277732.1_pt1 | contig 47758 bp, 42 predicted proteins | sample 654561 | NCBI WGS metagenome assembly LSQX01 (sample SAMN04489861, study PRJNA283612) | anaerobic digester metagenome | isolation source: 4 biogas reactors fed with cattle manure at either 37C or 55C with and... | place: Denmark: Kongens Lyngby | collected 2014
ACCGCCGTTTTCAGTTGACGCTGAGGTGCCTTCTCATGGAAGTGATTTGGAGTGTTTTGGAGTGTCTCTCAGAGTTGTTTGGAATTCACTCAGAGTGGTGCGGCTACTCGGGTGAGGGTGAGGTTAGCCCATGAGTTTGGCGACGCGGCGGGCAAAGGCTACGGGGTCGGGCAGGGGAGAACTCTCGAGCAGCAGGGCTTGTCCGTAGAGCAGCGCGGCGGTTTCGGAGATGTCGGCGCTGTCTTTGTCGGCCTCGAAGTCGGCCTTTATTTTCGCGATGACCGGGTGATCGGGGTTGAGCTCGAGGATGCGCTTGTGCGTGGGGACCTTCATTTTGTTTTGCCGCATGAGGCGCTCGATGTGGGGGCTCATGTTGTGCTCGTCGCTCACCAGGCACACCGGCGACTCCGTTAGGCGGTTGGAGACGCGCACCTCTTTGATGTCGGCGTCGAGCTCTTTTTGCAGGGCCGCCACCAGATCCGCGAAGCTCTCTTGCTGGGCCTCGAGGTTCTTTTTGTCCTCGTCGGTGCCGAGCGCCACTTCGCCCTTGCCCACGGACTTGAGGGCCTTGCCTTCGAACTCGGGGATGGACTCGACCATGAACTCATCGATGGGATCGACGAAGAAGAGCACCTCGAAGCCCTTTTTGAGGAAGGCCTCCAGGTGGGGCGAGTGGGCCACGACATCGCGGGCCTCGCCGGCGAGGTAGTAGATTTCGTTTTGCTCGGGCTTCATGCGGGTGACGTATTCTGCGAGGGTGGTGCTCTTCTCGGGGTCGTTGGACGAGGCGAACAGCAGCAGGGGCAAGAGCTTGTCGCGGTGCGTTGGATCGTTGGCCACGCCCTCCTTCAACAGGGGGCCGAACTCTTTGTAGAGCTCGAGGTACTTCGCTTCGTCTTTGTCTTTTAATCCTTTGAAGACATCGATGGACTTTTTGGCCAGCGCGTTGCGGATGGTGGCGATTTGCCGGTCGTTTTGCAAAATTTCGCGCGACACGTTGAGGGGCAAGTCCTGGGCGTCCACCACCCCGCGCAAAAAGCGCAGCCAGTCGGGGAGCAAATCCTCGCAGTGGTCCATGATTTTGACGTTGCGCACGTAGAGCTGCAGGCCGCGTTTGTACTGGGCCGAAAAGAGATCCCACGGCGCGTGGGACGGCACGAACATGAGGGCCTTGTACTCGGTGCGCCCCTCGGCGCTCATGTGGATGTGGGCTAAGGGCGCGGTCCAGTCGTGGGCGATGTGCTTGTAGAATTCGGCGCGCTCTTCATCGGTGACGTCCTTGTCGCTCTGGCGCCAGATGGCCTTCATCGAGTTGAGGGTCTCGTTGGAGACCACGGTTTTTTTGTCGCCCTCCTCACCCTCTTCTCGGGAGACCTTGAGCTTGATGGGGTAGCGGACGAAGTCGGAGTATTTTTTGACGATGCGGCGCAGCACCCACTCCTGGGTGAAGTCCTCGAGGCCGTTATCGGCGTCGGCGGCTTTGAGGTGCATGACGATGGTGGTGCCCGCGGTGTCGCGCTCGCCGTTGCGGATTTCGTACTGGTCGCCCCCGCCGTATTCCCAGATGGTGGCCCCGGCTTCGCCGGCCTTGCGCGTGGTGAGGGTCACCTTGTCGGCGGCCATGAAGCAGGAGTAAAAGCCCACGCCGAATTGCCCGATGAGCTCGGTGGGCGCGCCCTCGGCCTTGTTTTGGGCCAGGGACTTCATCAGCTCTTGGGTGCCGGAGCGGGCGATGGTGCCGATGTTGGCCACCACGTCTTCGCGGCTCATGCCGATGCCGTTGTCGACAATGGTGAGGGTGCGCGCGTCGGCGTCGGGGATGAGGCGGATCTCGCCTTCGAAGCCGTCGGGCATGAGCGTGGGGTCGGCCACGGCGGCGAAGCGCAGCTTGTCGAGGGCGTCCGAAGCGTTGGAGATGAGCTCGCGCAAGAAGACCTCTTTGTTGGAGTAGAGCGAGTGGATCATGAGCTCCAGTAGCTGCTGGGTTTCGGTTTCAAAATGCATGGTTTGTTTTTCGGTCATGGAAGTCTCCTTGGGCGCTGTTGGCGTGTTGGCGTGGCAGGCCGTCGCGCGCATTGTTTACGAGAAGATCATAAGCAGATTTTTCGCGGGTCAAGGGGGCGGATGGGAAGAAGGCTGCGAGCGGGAAGCGCTGCGGCCGGGGGCTACATGCCCACGCTCATGCCGCCGTCGACGAACAGGGTTTGGCCGGTGATGAAGTTGGCTTCGTCCGAGGCCAAGAAGAGGTGGGCGCGGGCGATCTCGATGGGCGGGATGTATTCGCCCAAGGGGATTTTGTCGAGCATGGCCTGGCGGGCCTGGTCGGAGACCGCGGCGAGCATCGGTGTGTCGATGGCGCCCGGGGCGATGGCGTTAATGCAGATTTTTTTGCGCGCGTACTCCAGGGCCTGCGTGCGGGTGAGGCCGATGACGCCCATCTTGGAGGCGCTGTAGTTGGCCTGGCCCACGTTGCCCAAGGTGGAGATGGAGGCGGTGTTGACGATTTTTCCGCCCTTTTCCATTTTGCGCAGCGCCCATTTCGCGCACAGAAAGTGGCCCTTGAGGTTGATGTCCATCACCAGGTCCCAGGCCTCTTCGGTGAGGCGGGGCGTGAGGCTGTCGCGGGTGATGCCGGCGTTATTAATGAGGATGTGCAGCTTGCCAAAGGTTTGGACAGTGGTCTCGACCATGGCCTTGACCTCGGCTTCGTTGGCGACGTTGCACGTAACGGCGATGGCCTCGCCGCCCGCGGCGCGAATGTCGGCCACCACTTGTTCGAGTTTGTCCGCCGTGACGTCGCAGCACACGACCTTGGCGCCCTCTTCGGCAAACAGCTTGGCGGTGACTTCGCCGATGCCCGCGGCGGCACCGGTGATAATGGCGACTTTTCCTTCGAGTCTTTTCATGCTTGGCTCCCTTGTTGCTTGCAGCCTGAGGGCGGTTCGCGCCGCATCATGCTGGTCCATTCTCCCAAAAGAACGGTGGTGTTGTCCTGGTTGGTGACCTCGAGCGCGTAGCGGACAATGCCGCGGTCGGGGTGCCGGGTCGAGCGGGTTTCTAGCACTTTGACCACAGCCTGTACAGTGTCCCCGTGACGCACCGGGTGGCAAAAAGTGAACTGCTGCGACAGGAGCGCCACCAGGGTGCCGCGCGACAATCCCAGTGCGGCGACCAGCCCCATGGCCACCGACGTGGTGAGGGCGCCGTGGACGATGGGCCCGCCCAGGGGTGTGTCGGTTGCCGCGGTGTCGCTGCGGTGGACGGGGTTGTCGTCGCCGGTGAGGCGCGCGAAGGCCGCGACATCTTCGCTGGTGATGGTGCGCGACGGCGTGTGAAAGACTTGCCCGGCCGCAAAGGCTTCGAACCAGCGCCCGCTCATGGCGTGAAGTGCGCGCGGTACATCTGCGGGCGGTAGGCGGGGAAGTCGACGACGCGAAAGTACTCCTCGGGGCCGCCTTCGCGGACGGTCTGGACGAGGGTCGCGATTTGGGTTTGCGATGCCCAGGCGGAGATGGCGTCGAGCTTGCGCGCCAGTGCCTGTGGAGATGCAACGAGGCGCAGTTGGGGCAGCGCGGGAAAGGGGCAGTAGACCGCCATTTCGACAGCGGTGGGCGCGTGGGACAGCGGGGCGCCGAGCTCGGGCCAGATGCTGCCCTGGGCGTGAAAGAGCGAGATGAGGATCTCTTCGTGGAGGGCGCGGTGGTCGGGGTGCAGGTCGGCGCCGGTGCAGCAGAAGACCCGCGTGGGCGCAAAGCGGCGCAGGTGAAACGTGCAGGCGTTGGCGAGCCCGGTGTGTCCTGCGACGACTTCATAAGCGAAGGCATTGTGCGCATCGGCATCGGCATCGGCGTTGGCGTCGGCTGCGGGAGCGGCGAAGCGACCGGCGAAGTGGCGCAGGCGGCCGTCGGGGAAATTGAGCCAGTGGACGTCGGGGCTCGGCGCATCGGGGATGAGGGCCGCGAGGGCGGCGCGGGTTTCGGCGCGGCGGATGTCGGCGATGTGCGCGCGGTCTTCGATGCGGGTGTAGCCCTGGTGTCCGTCGGTGGCGATGAGGATGCGCGTGGCGATGCCCTGGTGGTGCGCGTATTGCAGCAGCAGGCCCGCGCCCAGTATGGCGTCGTCGTCGTGGGGCACGATGAAGAGCCAGCGCTCGTCGGCGAGGGGCGCGTCGTCGCCAAACCATTGGGCGGGCGTCGTGGCGCGCAGCACGGTGCCGTCGGGGTTGCGGCGGTCGGTGCGGAAGGCGTCGGAGTTGGCAGTGGCGTCGGTCATGCGGCCTCCGGCGAGATCAGGGCTCGCCAGCCGGGCGCAGGATGCGTTCGTACACGCTGGCGGCGTCGTTGGCGGCGAAGGCCTGTGCGGCCAAGCGTGCGGGAAGCTGGGCGAAGTGCGGCTGCGAGAAGGCGCCCAAGGCGCGTCCCAAGGCCACTTCGAAGTCGGGATGGGGCGCGTCGCCAAAGAGGAAGCAGTTGCCATTGGAGAGATCCGGGGCGAGGTCGAGGGGAGCGTCGAGCAGGGCCGCGGGGCAGAGGGGCACCGTACCGCAGGCCAGGGCCAGGCGGGCGAGGCAGGCGCGGGTGGTGAGCGCGGCAAAGTCGCAGGCCGGAATGATGTCGGCGGGGTCAGCGCTCTCGGGCAGCAGGACCAGGCGGTCGGGGTAGTCGGCGGCCAGGGCTTCGAGGAGCTCGCGGTGCGCCGGGGTTTGGCGCAGGGCGATTTGGAGGTCGCGGGTGAGGGCGCGGGCCAGGGGCAGGGCGTCCGCCGCGGCGTCTTCGATGTAGACCAGGGGCGCGTCGGTGCGGATGGGTAGGCCGAAGAGCGATTGGAAGCGCGCCTTGCCGCTGCGTTTTTCGTCGGCGGTGACCCGGTGCTTTTCGGGCACCCAGCAGGGGATGATGGCCGCGGTGTTGAGGTCGAGCATTTGGCGCAGCGTGGGTTCGCCGGGGAGCAGCGCGTCGCCGCGGGCACGGCCGTGGACGAAGATGCGGTCGAAGATGCCGCTGGCGTCGAGGCGGGCGCGGTTGTCGTCGATGATGGAGACGGTTTGCGGCCGGTTGGGCACCGACTCGAAGGTGACGGCGTTGTTCCAGGAGAGCAGGTGGTCGAAGGCGATGGGCAGGGCCTCGATGAGGGCTTCGGCGGCGGCCGGGAACAGCGCTTCGGCGGCGGCGCTAGGGGCTTCGGGGACCAGCAGGTGGACCTCGGCGCCCGATGCCTCGTGGCCCTCGAAGTGGAGGAAGCGCGCGGCGTCACCGGGGAGCTGGACGGGCTTGAGGCGCCGGGCAAAGGCGTGGGCCTGGGCGGCGGCCGGGGTGGGCACCCAGGAGATGAGGTGCACGGCGAAGCCCCGCCTCACGAGGTGGGGCAGCAGGGTCTTGAGGCTGTCGCACTCCGGGGCAGCGGCGTTGTAGGGGGCCAGTGCTTGGGTGACAATGGCGAGTTTCATCAGGGGCTCCTTGCGGCGAAATGGCGCCGAAAACGGCGTTGCAGATTCTGCGCGACATACCACATAAAGCGCCCCGCTGGGAAGAGAGAGGGCGCGTCGCCACCGGTATTTCCCGCGAACCAACATTTATATCGCTTGTCTAAAGCGCGCCTTTTCAATTGTCACAGACAGTTAATCTTGTCCGCACTATAAGCAGTTAAAGATGTCCGCGTGTGAGCATTTGGTTCACGCCCTGCTTTGGGCTCAGTTCGCATCAATCTTCTCAAAATTAACGCCACATATCGGTTGTTCGTTTCAAATCAGACTCATTGGCAAAAAAACGATATTAAGAATTGTTTGGGCACACAAGTCAGATTAGAATAGCTAACATAAATGCAATACTAACCCCCCTTAGCACACAATGCCAAGGCAATGCCTGTGTGCTAGGGAGAGGGTAATGTTGCATTTGTGTTGACTATGCTAGTTTAAATTATATCCCAGGCAAGCCTTAATTGCCGTTTTCTACCCAGGAGATCGGTTTGCAACCTGCAGCGGAGATGTGGCGTTAATTCTGAGAAGATTGATGCGAACTGAGCCCAAAGCAGGGCGTGAACCAAATGCTCACACGCGGACATCTTTAACTGCTTATAGTGCGGACAGGATGAGCTGTCTGGGACATATCAGCCCAGCGAGATGGGGCGGGTGCTTGCTGCTCGGGGATGGATGCCGTAGGGTGGCGCGGGATGCGGGGGATACAGGAGAAGAGGCAGGCACGCGATGAAGTTATATCCCGAATGTCGGCAATGCATTTTGCAACAGGCCCAGCGCTCGCCACAGCGCTTCACCGATGACCCGGCATTGCGCGCCAAAATCCTTGCCGATGCGCAACAACTCGTAAGTGATTTTCCCGCCGATGGCATGCCGCCAGAGTTGGGGGGACAATTTCACCGGATGATGTCGCGGCACTTGGGCTTGTCCGATCCGTATGTCCGCGAGAAGGAGCGGGCCAACAACGCCATGTTGCGGCTCCTCCCGGCCTTGCGAGACCGCGTGCTTTCGTCAGAAGACCCCATCGCCACAGCGACGCGCTTTTGTATCGCCGCCAACATGATTGACTTTGGCGCTCCGGGTGGTCTGCGGGACACCGCGCCATTGCAGGGCTTGTTGGAGGATTCGCTCAACGCAACGGTGCGCGGGTTTCAAAGCGATCCGGTGTCTGCCTTTGCAGCACAGTGCGCCCAGGCCCAGCGCATTTTGTACATCTGCGACAACGCCGGTGAGATTGTGGCCGATCGCCTCTTGGTCGAACAGCTCCCTCGCGGCCGCGTTACGGTGGCCGTTCGCTCGGCACCGGTGTTGAATGACGCCCTGCTGGCAGACGCCCAACTGGTGGGCATGCCAGAGGTGGCGACGGTGATGACGACGGGATGCGCCGAGCCAGGTGTTCCGCTACATCGCGCCTCCGACGCCTTTTTGCGCGTCTTTCACGCGGCGGATTTGATCATCGCCAAGGGGCAGGGCAATTTCGAAACCCTCGACGAGGCAGCGGCGCCCATTTGGTTTTTGCTGTGCGTGAAGTGCGATGTGGTGGCCGCGCGCTTGTCCTGTAACATCGGCGACATGGTGCTGGCGCATGCATCGCAGTTGCCGCCCGGGTGATTGACTGACGCAGCATGTTGGGTTTGCGAGCGGCTAAATGCGGGCGTGTTCGCGGGTGGCGGCGATGAGCAGGGAGCCGATGCCGAACAGGGCGAGGACGATGAGGAAGAACGTGAGGGTCCCCAAAATGCGCGAGGGGTAGGTGGCCTCGTCGGGGACCGTGGGCGTGGCGACGGTGACCAAGTAGCGGCTTTGCTTCATGGCTTCTAAGCGCGCCATCTCTACCGATGCCATGGCGGTGGTGTACTCTTTTTCGGCGAAGCCCTTTTCGACCATGGCGGTTTCAAACTCAATGATGCTCGCACCTAGGCCGCTCTCGTCGGAGCCCAGGAGGCGCTTGTTCTCTTGCTTGATTTGCGTTTGGAGGGATTGGGCCCGCCGGGAGAGCTCGAGGACCTTGGGGGCGGTGGGGGCCATGATGCCGCGCAGGGAGTTTAACTCGGTGCGCACCTTGGCGAGCTCGGCCTCGAGTTGGCTTTTAACGGAGATGAGCGTCGCCGCGGAGCGGTCGGGAGAGAAGTCGGCCTCTTTTTGTTGCAACCGGACAATGGCTTGTTGTGCGGCGCGCAATCGGGTCTCGGCCTTGTCGACGGATTGCTCGGCAAAGGCCACCTGGTCGTTGCGGATGCGCTCTGAGAAGCGGTTGATGGTCTCTTCGCTGTGCGCCAGGATCGAGTTGGCCACCGCATGGGACATTTTGGGGTCGTAGCTCTTCACCGAAAGGGTGAGCCCCGCCGAGGTGTTGTCGTACTTGGCCTCGACGACCTTGAGGTAGTAGGCAAAGGCCTCTTCAAAGCTGGCGTTGGTTTTGAGCCGGGAGATGACGTCCCATTGCTGTTGCTGGTAGTGGGCTATCAGGTTGTGCTCTTTGTCGAGCTTTCGCAGCATGTCGCGCGACAAGATAAATCCCTGCACCAACATGGCGTCCTTGGAAGCGCTCCCACCGCCGAAGGTGCCGAGCATGGATTCGATGCCGGTGGCGGTGCGGATGTCGGATGACTGAATGTGGAACACCGCCGTGGACTGGTAGATATCGCTCGCCCAAAATGCGTAGTAGGCGGCGGCGATCAGGGTGGGCAACACCACGAGCGCGGAAAAACGACGGGCCAGGCTGATGGATTGCTTGCGGCGGCGAGCCCGGGCTTCTTCCATGTAGTTTTGGGGGATGACGTCGGCGGTCTTTTTTAAGATGGCCGCTTGTTTGGCGGCTTTCTTTTTTTGCGCGGCTTTCTTTTTCAGGCTGGGGTTGGGCTTGGCAGTGGCGCCACCGGGAGAGGATGAGCGCGGTGCGGAGGCTCCACTGGCTTGGGAGGCCTTGGGGGCGTCGGGCTTTGGCGCGGGCGCCTTGGGGGCATCGGGGTTTGGCGCGGGAGCCTTGGGGGGGGTGTCGACCTGGTTATCGTTTGTCATATTACAGTGCCTTGTAAATGCGCTCCGCCTCGTCGACGGAGTCGAAGAGCTGCAGCGAACCCTTGGTTAAGATGGCGCAACGCGAGCAATAGGTGCGGATGGTCTTCATGTTGTGCGACACCATGATGAGTGATGAGCGGCTGCTGCGCTCCTCAAAGACTTTGCGGCTCTTTCGCTTAAACACGTTATCGCCGACTTCGGTGACTTCATCAATGAGGTAGACGTTGAAATTGATGGCCATGCTGAGGCCAAAGGCCAGGCGCGCTTTCATACCCGATGAATAGGTGCCCACCGGCAAAAAGAAATGGCGGCCGAGCTCGGCAAAATCGCGGGTGAAATCGATGACGCGGTCGATGTCTTCGTTGTAGATGCGGGCGACGAAACGGCAGTTCTCTTCGGCGGTGAGTGAGCCGGCAAATCCGCCGCGAAAGCCGATGGGCCACGACACCCGCCCGTAGTGGCGGACCTCGCCAGCATCGGGAGATTCAATTTGTCCGATAATGCGCAGCAAGGTGGACTTTCCAGCGCCGTTGAGTCCTAGGATGCCGATGTTTTCGTGATCGGGAAAGCGAAACGAGATGTTGTGCAATACGTAGTTGGTGGTGGCGTTGACCGTGTAGGACTTACTGATGTTGCGGATTTCAATCATGGGTCACCTAGATTTCGAGTTTGCGGCGTGCGACCCGCTCTAGGGTGAGGGCAAAAAAGGCCATGGCGAGTATCCAGGCGCAGAGATAGAAGTAGCTGTAGTGGTTGGAATCGAAGGAGCGGTACCAGCCCGCGCGCACCATCTCGGTGATTTGCAGCAGCGGGTTCCAGAGCAGGACCTCGCGGATGCGCGTCGGGAGCTCTGCCGCGGTAAAGAAGACGCCCGATATCCACAGCAGGGGCCGCAACAATGGGCTGACCAGGTTTTCGACGGAGGGCGCCATGGTGGCCAGGCTGCCCACTGCCAGGCCAAAGCTTCCGGCCAGGACACTGCTAAAAATGAGACCGACGATGATTTGGAGCGCGCTGTCCAAGGGGAGGTGTTCGAGGTAGATGGTGTTGCCAAAGAGCAAGATGAGGAAGACGACGCTGAGGGTGATGAATTCGAGAATGCCGCGGGCCAACACCAGGTCGAGGGGACGCACCTGCGGGTAGTACAGCAGCGCTTTGTTGGCCCGGATGGCGCCCATGGTGCGCGAGACCGTGGTGCGAAAGAGGATGAAGGGCAGCAGCCCGGTGGCGAGGAACCCTACGGCATCCATGTCGTTGGGGATGTGCCGGCGGCCCAATTGAAATGCCAAAAGAAACGCGCCGATCCAGAGGAGGGGTTCGGCAAAGGCCCATACGTATCCTAGGGCGAAGCGGCCGTAACGGGTGCGGGTTTCGCGGATAACGAGGGCTTCAACAACGTTGATCTGGGCGGACAAACCTCGGACCAGCGAGCGCATTATTCGGCGCGGAGAGACGCAGATGCGGGGAAGACGTCGGGGAAAAACTGCCAGCCATCCGCGGTGTGGCATGCGAGCTTTTGGCTTTGTTGGGCTTGGGCACCCGCGTGCTGTAGCGCGATGAGGCGGCAGTGGCGTCCGCTGGCCGCGTGGTAGTCGGCGGCGATGGTGGCGGATAGTTGGGAGAGTTTGAGGGTTTGTCCCACTGTTAGGGTGTCGATTTTCGCGAGGAGTTCGGTTTCATCGGGAGATGCGGGGGGGAGAAATCCGGGATCGCGGGCGTCGGTGTAGAGTTTTTCGTCGTCGGGATGGATTTGGGAGGACGCGCAGGCAGCGAGCAGGGCTGTTGCCAACAGCGCGGGCAGTGTGCGGCCAATTGCGATGCGCCGGACTGCGTCAATCATCAAAAATTTCGAGGATACCGGTGACTTGATTGTTGTCATTGAGCACGACCAAGGCTTTGATTTTGTTCATGCGCATGCGTTCTTCTGCGTCGCCGAGCATGGCGTTTTCGTAGATGGTTTTGGGCGCAGCCGTCATAATGTCGGAAATGCGCACGCTGAGCAAGTCTTTGTGCTGTTGCAGGGCGCGGCGCAGGTCGCCGTCGGTGACGATGCCCAGCAGTTTTTCGTCTTGCATGACCAGCACCAGGCCCAGGCGGCCCTGCGTGATGGTCATGAGGGAGTCTTGTACGGATTGTTCGGGCGAAACAATGGGGAGTTCGCCGTTGTGCATGACGTCCTTGACGCGGGAGAGCAGGCGCCGGCCCAGGTTGCCGCCGGGGTGAAATTTGGCGAAGTCGTGGGGGGTGAAGTGGCGCTCTTTCATGAGGGACACCGCCAGCGCATCGCCCATGGCCGCCGTGGCCAGCGAGGAGTTGGTGGGGGCGAGGTTGTTGGGGCACGCTTCGCGTTCGACGGAGATGTCCAGGTGTACCGAGGAGTGCAAGGCCAGCGTGGAGACGTGATTGCCCGTCATCGCAACGATGGGGATGTGCAGTTGCTTGAGATAAGGGATTAAGCGGATGATCTCTTCGGTTTCGCCGCTATTCGAAATGAGGATGATGGTGTCGCGCGCCGTAATCATGCCCAAGTCGCCGTGGAAGGCCTCGGCGGGGTGCAGGAAGAAACTCGGCGTGCCGGTGGAGGCAAAGGTGGCGGCCATTTTTTTGCCGATGAGGCCCGACTTTCCGATGCCGCAGACGATGACGTGTCCCTCGGTGCAGAGGAGCAGGTCGACGGCGCGAGAATAGTCGGCCGTGAGGCGATCGGCCAAGTTGGCGATGGCGCGGGCCTGGTCGTGAAAACACTGTTTGGCGTCTGCGACCAGTGCGTCGTTGTAGGCAAACTTTTGGCGAAAAGTGATGATATTGGATTTTGTTGAATTTGATTTAGGCATCCTGGAACACTCCAAAGCCGCAAAGCGTAAAGTTTATATAAGCAGTTCCGTACTTAGGGGTTTTGGCAACAGCCAGAACATTTGGGAATGACGATTCTTGGCTTAGCGTATTCATGCGGTGTCACTGTTGGCTTCGTTAAAAATGCGCTGCACTTATCACAATCTCTTGTGAAACGGCAAGTGCGATGTTTGGTTTTGCTCCGTATGTACCGTACACGTCCATACTATTGTATTTTTTAGAAAATATCCAAAAATACGCTTGCTGCTGTTCGCATTGCCCCTGGGGTATCGGAAACCTGCTTGTCAAAGAACGAGACCACTTTCGTTCGAATAATGCAAACGCTGTGCCTTTTTTGTTTTTGCGCCTCACGCTGTTTGATTTCCCTAATTGTTTCAGTGCTTTGTCTGTTTGGTGGGGAACGGGAAGTTTTTGCAGTGTGAAAAAAGGTCACACGCCTCCCGCCGCGTTATGAAAAAAATGTCATAATTCCGGCCTGGCTGTAGTTCTGGCTGGGTGACGCGAATCGCCATGTTGGCACCTCTGCGCGGGGATCATGCCACTGGGCACATGCCCTTTGGTTAAGGATGTCGTTCGCTTCTTGCGATTGGCGCTTTGGGGCAGTTGACGCCATTGATGAAACTGCTATGAACAGGCGGTTTTTCAGACGCACAACTTTACCACGGAGACGAGGTCTGCATGGGGAACGCGAACCCAAAATTACACACAGTTCGGCGCGGCTTGACACTGCCCATCAACGGTGCGCCCGCGGATGGCAAAGAAATACTGACGCCACCAACGCCGACGTCGCTGGCCATTGTGGCCGCGGACTATCCGGGCTTGAAGCCTTCCTTAAAGGTCAAGGTGGGCGACGCCGTGAAGCGCGGCCAGCCCTTGCTGGAAGACCGCCGCAATCCCGGGGTGCCCATCGTATCGCCGGGAGCGGGCGTGGTCGCCGCCATTCATCGCGGAGAGCGCCGCGCGCTGCAGTCGGTGGTGATCGCCCTGGATGCTGCGGACACCGCCGAAGACAATGAACTGTCTTATGCGGCATGGCGCGAGGGGGGCTTGGCAGAGATGAACGCCGGGGCCCTGCGGGAGCTGCTCGTGCAATCGGGCTTGTGGACCGCCCTTCGCACGCGTCCCTTTGGCCGCATTCCCGACCCCGCGAGCCAACCCCACGCGGTCTTTGTGACGGCGATGGACACCCAACCCCTGGCGCCAGCGGTGGCCGATGTGTTGGCGGGACAAGCGTCGCAGTTGCGCTTGGGCCTCGAGGCATTGGTGAAGATGTTGGGCGATGTGCCGGTGCATTTTTGCCGCGCCGACGGGGCACCCGTGGACGCCGTTGAAGACGTAGCGGGCATTCAGGTGCACGCCTTTTCCGGACCGCACCCCGCGGGAAACGTCGGGCTGCACATGCACCGCATTGCGCCGGTGAGTCGCACGCACGTCGCCTGGCACATCGGCTGCCAAGACGTAGCGGCCATCGGGCACCTCGTGGCCACGGGCAAGCTCTGCCTCGAGCGCGTCATCAGCTTGGCGGGTCCGGCGGTGACACATCCCGCGTTGTACCGCGTGCGCATGGGATGCGACGTTGACGGCTTGGTAACCGACGCCCTGAAGCCTGGCGCAGCGGCCCTGATTTCGGGTTCGGTGTTGAGCGGTCGGCGCGCCCAAGGTGAAATTCTTGGTTATCTCGGGCGCTACCACAACCAGGTGACCGCCCTTTCCGACGAAGCGCCGCGGCGTTTTCTGGGCTGGTTGTCGCCGGGCTGGAACGCGTTTTCGGTGACCAATCTGTTTGTTTCAAAATTGCGCTTGGGGCATCGCTTTTCCCTGAACACCGACCGCAACGGCGGCCACCGCACACTGGTGCCCTTTGGCAGCTACGACAAGGTCAACGCCTTCGACTTGATGCCGGTCTTTTTGTTGCGCGCCCTGATCGCCCAAGATCTGGAATCGGCCGAAGCCCTGGGCTGCCTCGAATTAGATGAAGAAGACCTGGCGCTCTTCACGTTTGTTTGCCCGTCCAAAAATGAATACGGTCCGGCGCTGCGCGAAGTGCTGAACACCATCGAAAGGGAGGGCTAGCCGACATGTTGCGCAAGTTTCTCGATCGACAGGCCCCGCTCTTTGGCGAAGGCGGGCGCTTTGCGCGTCTGTATCCGCTCTACGAAGCGATCGACACATTCTTATATACCCCCGGCGATCGCACCAACCGCGCGTCGTTTGTGCGCGACGCCGCCGACTTGAAGCGCCTGATGATCACGGTGGTCATCGCGCTGGTGCCCGCCATTTTGTTCGGCGTGTACAACGTCGGCCACCAGGCGGCGCTGGCCCTGAGCCAACCGGGGATTGTCGCCACGTCCTGGCAGGCGCAAATGCTCGCGTGGCTCAACGTGCCGCTCGCCGACCCCGACGACATCCTCGCTTGTTTTGTCCACGGCCTCGCCTACTACCTGCCCATTTTGCTGGTGACCTTTATCGTCGGCGGCGTGTGGGAGGTGCTGTTTGCCGTCGTGCGGCGCCACGAGGTCAACGAGGGCTTCCTCGTGACGGGCATGCTGCTGCCCCTCATCGTCCCCCCCACCATTCCCCTGTGGCAGGTGGCCCTGGCCATTTCGTTTGGCGTGGTCATCGCCAAGGAAATTTTTGGCGGTGTGGGGTACAACATTTTCAACCCGGCCCTGGCGGCCCGCGCGTTTCTCTTCTTCGCCTATCCCGGGCAAATCTCCGGCAACGCACCCTGGGTGGCGGTTGACGGTTGGTCCACGGCCACGCCCACCGCGCTGTTCAAAGAGCAGGGCCTGGCTGCCATGGGCGCCGACATCGGCTTGGGCAGCGCCACGTGGATGGAGTCCTTCTGGGGCTTTGTGCCGGGCTCCATCGGCGAAACGTCATTCGTCGCCATCGCGTTGGGTGCGCTGTTGCTGCTGGTTACCGGCGTGGCCTCTTGGCGCATTATGCTGGGCGTCCTGATCGGCACCCTGGGCATGTCGCTGCTGTTCAATGCCGCCGGCTCCACCACCAACCCCATGATGTCGCTGCCCTTTCACTGGCACATCGTCATCGGCGGCTGGGCCTTTGGCACGGTCTTCATGGCCACCGACCCGGTCACCGCGCCCTTCTCGCAAACCGGACGCCTCTTATACGGCCTGCTCATCGGCGTGATGGTGATGGTGGTGCGCGTGCTCAACCCGGCCTATCCCGAGGGGATGATGCTCTCCATCCTCATGGCGAACCTCTTCGGCCCGCTGATCGACTACTACGTGGTCCAGGCGCACAAAAAGAAAAGGATGGCCCGCTATGTCGCGTAAACAAGGTGCCGCATATACCCTCGGCTTCTCGGCCTTGGTGTGCCTGGTGTGTTCGGTCTTTGTCTCGTTCTCCAACGTCTCGCTGAAAGAGCGGCAAGAGCTCAACCGCCAGGTCGACAAGCAAAAAAATGTGTTGGTGGCGGCGGGGCTGGCGACGAGTGATGAGAAGCTCTCTAGCGAGGAGATCGTGGCGCGCTTTCAGTCCATCGTGCCGGTGGCCGTGGCGCTGCGCGATCCCAATCAGCCCAAGGGCGAAGAGCGCAAGCCCGGTTCCGGCGCCGTGCTGTCCGACGTCGACGCGACTGCCGTCGACATGGTGGCGGCCATGCAGGACGAAAACGCCAGCCTCCGCGAGCCAGCCAACAAGGCGGGGATCCTTCGCGTGCCCTACGTGGGCGTTGTCTACCAGGTGATGGAGGGCGACCGGGTGGCGCGGCTGGTCCTGCCGATTTCGGGCAAGGGCCTGTGGTCGACGATGTACGGCTTCATGGCCATCGCCGCCGACACCACCACCATCAAGGGCGTGTCCTTTTACGATCACGGCGAAACCGCAGGGCTTGGCGGCGAGATTGAAAATCCATCCTGGACGGCTCGCTGGCATGACCGCCGCCTCTTCGACGATGCGTGGCAGCCGATCTTTGCCGTGCGCAAGGGCGCCACGGGCTCGGTGGCCGAAGATCCCCACGGCGTGGACGGACTCTCGGGCGCAACGTTGACCAGCAATGGCGTCACCGAGTCGGTGCGCTTCTGGGTGGGCGAGTATGGCTACGGACCTTATTTGAAAGCATTTCGGGAAGGAGGGCGCTGAGCATGTCGCTGAAACTCAAAGACATATTCCTCGACCCATTGATCAAGAACAATCCCATTTCTGTGCAGGTGCTGGGCATCTGCTCGGCGCTGGCGGTCACGACGCGCATGAGCACGGCCCTGGTGATGTCCATCGCGCTGACCCTCGTCACCGCGCTGTCCAGCTTCACCATTAGCCTGATACGCAACCACATCCCCTCCAGCGTGCGCATCATCGTGCAGCTCACCATCATCGCGTCGCTGGTGATCATCGCCGACCAAATTCTCAAGGCGACGGTCTACGACCTGAGCAAGCAGCTCTCGGTCTTCGTCGGCCTGATCATCACCAACTGCATCGTGATGGGGCGCGCCGAAGCCTTTGCCATGCAGCGCGGACCGGTGGAGAGCCTGGTGGACGGCATCTCCAATGGCCTGGGCTACAGCATGTTTCTCATGAGCGTCGCGTTCATTCGCGAGCTGTTGGGATCGGGCCAAGTGTTCGGCACGACGGTGCTGCCCACGGTGAACAACGGCGGCTGGTATGTGCCCAACGGGCTCATGGTGCTGGCGCCGGGGGCGTTTTTCGCCATCGGATTTATCATTTGGGGGCTCCGCACCTGGAAGCCCGAACTGAAAGAGCAGGACTAGGCCATGCTGGAGCATTATCTAAATCTTGCCGTAAAGGCGGTGTTCGTCGAGAACATGGCGCTGGCGTTCTTCTTGGGCATGTGTTCCTTCCTCGCGGTGTCGCGCAAGGTGTCCACCTCCGTGGGCCTGGGCGTCGCGGTGACCGTCGTGCTGGCCATCACGGTGCCCCTGAACAACCTCATCCTTCACAACCTGCTGGTCAAAGGCGCCCTGTCCTGGCTGCACCCGGAGCTGGCCGAAGTCGACCTCTCCTTTTTGAGCTTCCTCACCTTCATCGCCACCATCGCGGCGGTGGTGCAGGTGGTGGAGATGGCCCTGGACCGCTACCTGCCGGCGCTCTACAACGCGCTGGGCGTGTTCTTGCCCCTCATCGCGGTGAACTGCGCGATTCTCGGCGCGTGTCTGTTCATGATGGAGCGCAACTACAACATGACCGAGAGCGTGGTGTACGGCATTGGCTCGGGCATCGGTTGGTTGCTCGCCATCGCCGGGCTGGCGGCCATCCGCGAGAAGCTGAAGTTCCACAACATCCCCTCGGGCCTGCGCGGTCTGGGCATTTCCTTCATCATCACCGGGTTGATGGCCATCGCCTTCATGGCGTTCGCCGGGATCCAACTCTAGAGAGGACAGAAGCCGATGCTTGAAATCATACTCGGTGTGGCCATGTTCGTCTTTACCATCGTCGCCCTGGTGGTGCTGCTGGTGATTGCCCGCAATTCGCTGGTGGCCCAGGGAGCGGTGCGCCTCAATATCAACGACAGCGAAGAGCTCTCGCGCAATGTCAACGCTGGCAACACGCTGCTGAACACCCTGGCGTCTGAAAAAATCTTTCTGCCTTCGGCGTGCGGTGGCAAGGGCACCTGCGGCGTCTGCAAGGTGACGGTGCTCGACGGCGGCGGCGCGATCCTCTCTTCCGAAATGGGGCTGGTCACTCGCGGCGAGGCGCGCGAGGGCGTGCGGTTGTCCTGCCAGGTGAAGGTGAAGCAAGATCTGCGCATCGTCGTGCCCGATGAAATTTTTAACATCCGCAAATGGACGTGCAAGGTGCGCTCCAACCACAACGTGGCCACCTTCATTAAGGAACTCATCCTCGAGCTCCCCGAGGGCGAGGAAGTGCCCTTTCGCGCAGGGGGCTACATTCAGATCGAAGCCCCGCCCCACACCGCCGCTTACAAAGACTACATCATTGAAGAGAAGTACCGCGGCGACTGGAACAAGTACGACATGTGGCGCTACGTCTCTAAAGTGAGCGAAGAAACCACGCGCGCCTACTCCATGGCCAACTACCCCGAAGAAAAAGGGCTCATCATGCTCAACGTGCGCATCGCGCCGCCGCCGCTCAATGCGCCCGACGCGCCTCCGGGCATTATGTCTTCGTACATCTTTAAGTTGCAGCCGGGGGACGATGTGGTCATCTCGGGGCCTTACGGCGAGTTTTACGCGCGGGAGACCGACAAGGAGATGGTCTTTGTCGGTGGCGGTGCGGGCATGGCGCCGATGCGTTCGCACATCTTCGACCAGCTCAAGCGGCTGCACTCCCAGCGCAAAATCTCGTTTTGGTACGGGGCGCGGAGCATGCGCGAATCGTTTTACAACGACGACTTCGATGGGTTGCAGGCGCAAAACCCCAACTTCACCTGGCACCTGGCCTTGTCGGAGCCGCTGCCCGAGGACAACTGGACCGGCCCGACCGGGTTCATCCACCAGGTTCTGTACGACAATTACCTCAAGGATCACGAGTCTCCCGAAGAAATTGAGTACTACCTGTGCGGTCCGCCGATGATGAACGAGGCCGTGACCCGCATGCTGATCGATTTGGGGGTCGAGCGCGAAAACATCCTGTTCGACGACTTCGGCTGAGCCCATCCCCCGGCCTTCTCCGGTCGATGCCCGTTCCATCCCCCGATCCGAACCCATTGATTGTGCAGCGCTCGAGGCGTTTGATCGCGATGGCGATCCCGCGACCCCCTGCCAGGAATGGCTTGTGTGCGAGGATGGCGAATATGTGGCTTCAGCGCCCACCGCCATCAGCGATCGCGCCTGCGCGCCGTGTCCCCAGCTTTCCACCAGCCAGGGCCCCAATGCCCCAATCTGTACGCCGGCTGTGCCGAAACTACACAGTATCGCCGCGGGCAGCGCTCACACCTGTGGGATCCGCGCAGATACCGGCAAAGCCCAGTGCTGGGGAGAGGATAGCCTTGACAAGCTCATACTGCCGCCGGATGTGGCGTTTGCGAGCCTGAGCGTGGGCGATTCTCATGCCTGCGGGATCCTCGCGGACACCGGCAAAGCCCAGTGCTGGGGCAACGATACGATGGGAGTGCTCGCACCACCCGATGAGGTGTTTTCGAGTCTTAGCGCGGGCGGTTTTCACACCTGCGGGATTGTTAAAGACTCCGGCGAGGTCCAGTGCTGGGGTGAGGGATTCCACGGTCAGTCTGAGCCGCCAGCGGGCATGAAGTTTACCAAGTTGAGCGCGGGCTATTCTCACACCTGTGGGATTCGCGCAGATACCGGCGAGGCCCAGTGCTGGGGTAAGAATGATTCTGGCCTATCTTCGCCGCCAGCGGGGGTGGTGTTCACCCACCTGAGCGCGGGTTGGGAACACACTTGCGGCATTCGCGCCGGCGACCGCATCGAGGTGTGCTGGGGCGCGCAGGCCCGAAACCTGTGACAGTAGCCCACCGCAATGCATTCCCTTTGCGCTGCCACTGCGTGCAAAAAAGAAAATCAGCAGGTTCGCTTTTTGGGCGTTCTGCGATAAATTGACCCATCATCCAATCATCCGGAGGAACCATGCGTGTTACCAAATGTTTGCCAGTAATCGTGGGTGGCTTTTTGCTGTTTGCGTCGGTCGCGAAGGCCGATGTCGACGCGGCCCGAGAGGCGTTCTCAGCGGCCACAACACTGTTTAATGACGGGGATTACACCGGGGCAGCCACAGCCTTTCGCGCGGCCTACGACGCCAATCCCAACTGGAAAATCCACTACAACATCGCCCAGAGCGAGGCGGCGGCCAAAAACTACGGCAGCGCCCTGGAGGCCTTCGAGGCCTACCTGGTCTCCGGTGGCGACGACGTGCCCGAGACGCGCCGCGAAGAGGTCGAAGCCGAGATGACCCGCATTCGCAACCTGGTGGGCTTTGTGGTGGTGACGGCGCCCGACGGGGCCGAGGTGTACATCGCCGATTCACTGCGCGGCACAACGCCCTTGCCCGGTCCCATCCCGGTGACAGCGGGGCGCGTACAGGAGTTGCGCGTGGTGCTGCAGCAACAGGATTTGCTCAAGCGCCCGCTCAAGGTCAACGGCGGCCAGAGTCTGGCTGTCGATGTCGCTGCCCCGGCTGCGTCGCCGTCCACTTCGGAGCAACTGGCGGCCTCGCAACCCGCAGATGCGTCGTCGTCCCAGGCGCCTAAGGCGGCGGTTTCGTCGCACCCGATGGTGCCCACCGGCATCTCCCTGATGGCCACCGGCGGCGCTGTGCTCATCGTCGGCGCCATCACCGGGGGCATGGCGATGTCCCTCGACAGCGACTTGAGCGCCGATTGCACGAGCGAGGGCTGTCCGCCCAAAAACCGCGACAAGCACGAGCGCATGCAGACCCTGGCCCTGACGTCGACCATTCTGTTGCCGGTGGGCGGCGCGCTGGCAGTCACCGGCGTGGCGCTGTTCATCGCGGGCAAAAAGAAGTCGCACCACGGCGAGCGCGTCTCGTGGCAACCGCTGCTGCAACCGGGCGCGGCGGGCATGACCCTGATGGGCACATTCTAGCAAAGCACTTGAAGAAAGATGTGAAATCGGACAATACTGCTCCATCGCATTCGAAACAAATGGACACTTTACCCAGAAGGGAGCCATTCCAATGAAAATGAAAAAAATGCTTCAGTGGTTCAGCGCCGTCGCCGTGGTTTTTGCCGTTGGCGCTTGCCAGCAACAAAACGTCGAGCCCGCCCCCGCCGCTCCGGTGGCCCCGCCCGCCCCCAGCATCCCGGGCATTGCCGTGCCCACCCCGGAGGTCTCCAGTGATCCCATGGCGCAAAAAATGGCCGCCGCCCGCGCGCAGCACGCCGCCGACAAGGTGGAGACCAGCACCCTGATGAAGGCCACCCTCGAAGAAGGCGCCAGCCAGGCCTACCAGGTCACGTTGCCCGGCGCGCCCTACTGCCAGGCCTTTGTTGCGGTGGGTGCCGAAACCCTGAGCAATGTCGACGTCAAACTCGCCCTGGCCGATGGCGCCCTCGTGGCCGCCGATTCCACCCTGGACGCCACCGCGGTGATCTCGAGCTACTGCCCGCCCAATCCCGGTCTGTACAACGTGACGGTTACGGCCGCTGCGGGTGCCGGTGAGGTAGCGGTGCAGGTCTTCTCCAAGTAGCTTCCGCGTCCATTTCCTTCCCGCGCTTTCGCGCTTCGTTTTCTCCGACAAGGCTCTTTTTGTTTTGTCTCGCGTTTCCCGCGCGTTTTCCTTGCCTGCTGTTGTTTGGCCCACGGCGCACCGGCGGTTTCGGTTTGAACGTAAATTGTCGTTTTCGTGCTCTTTTTAATGGGATTGAACAAAACAGGATTGATTCGCGCGCGTCTTTTGCGCTAAATTCAGCGGCAAATTCCCCACGTTATTCAACTCCAAAGGAGCGCCATTATGACAAAGTGGAATGATCAGGATCAATTCGACGAACAGATGGATGGACAAATGGGCGACAGCCCCGGCGGATTTGGTGCCCCGCCATCCATGGACGACACGTTTGCGGCCGACGATTTTGAGAAAAAAATCAACCGGGGCAACACCGGGTTTTTATTGGCCATGCTGGGCGGCGTGATTCTGGCCGCGATATTTGGCGTGATTTGGTACAAAAACAACGCCGAGGCCCAGGAGTGGCGCCAGCAATTCGACGCTGCCATGAAGCTGCCCGACGGCGAATTTGAGGCGGCGTTGCGCAAAATTGTGCTGGAGTGCCCCACCAAGAGCATCGTGGCCCAATCGGTCTTCGAGTTGGGCGTGGCCAAGGACAAAGGCGCGGTGCCCGTCCTGGCCAAAGCACTGGAGCAGGGCGGCACCATTGCCCAAGAGGCGGCGCTGGCGTTGGCCAAAATCGGCGGCCCCGAGGCCAAGGCGTCGACCGATGCCATTCTCAAATTGATGAACGAAACCAAGGAGATGGTGCAGGTGAAATACGCCTGGGCCCTGGTGTCGTTGGGCGACGAGCGCGGCTTTGAAACCCTGCTCGAAGGCATCAACCGCCAGTGGATCAAACCGGACACGCTGCCCGAGTACGACAAAGAGCTGGTGGCGCAGATGGCCACCACCGACCGCTTGATCCAACTCTCCGAAGCGCCGGACCCCATGCTCAAAATGTACGCCGCCATGGAGCTGGGCTTCCGCGACGACAAAGACCCGGTGCCCGCGCTGCTCAAGCTCTTGGCTGACGAGAGCAAAGAGGTGGCGCAAGAGGCAGCGGTATCCCTGGGGCGCACCGGTGACGACCGCGCTGGCAAAGCGCTGCTCGACAAAATCCGCACCGCCCCCGAGTTGCTGGATCCCATCCTCTCAGCGGTGACGCAGTCCGTGGGGGCGCCGGGCCTCGAAGTCATTTACGACAACGCCACTGATCCGGCGGTGAAGTACAAAATTCTCGGCCGCATTAAGGGGCTCAACGATCCGCGTTCGGCCAATTTGCTGCTGAAAATTGTCGACGAGGAGTTTCCCGGTTCCGACGACAAGGCCAAGCTGGAGGCCGACGAAATCCGCAACCAAGCGCTGTGGACCTTGGAAGAACTCGGCGAGCCGCGCGCTGCCGAAAAGATGTTCGCCAAGACCCAGTGGGAAACCATCGACCCCGACCTGATCCCCGACGAAGCGGTGCGCTACCGCCAAGAGGACATGTCGCGCAAAATCGCCAACGGCGTGGTGACGTGGATCGGCGAGACCAACCCGCCGGGCGCCTCGGCCATGCTGAAGAAAATCTACGACGCCAACTCCCCCTACACCAACACCCCCGAATGCGCCAAGCGCGTAAAGGTCGACATCGGCCCGCTGATGGACGCCATGGGACGCACCGGCGACAAGAGCTTTTGCCCGATCATCAAGCCCTTCTTGACCAAGGAAGACCGCTTCTACATCCAGGCGGCGTCCCACGCGCTGGCGCGCCTGAAATGCGACGGCATCGTGGCTGAGTTCAAAAAGATGATGATGATGAGCGCCAAGGAGCGCAAAGAAGAAAAATTCTCGCCGCTCATGGAAGGGCGCGACTGGCAGATGGAGGGCCGCCTGCAAGAGCGCCGCAACACCATCATGGCCACGCGCTACATCGGCGATCCCGCCTTTGCCGACAACCTGATGACCATCGCCCTAGATCCGATGGACGATCAGGAACTGCGCGCCGAAGCCGCGGCCTCGCTGGCCTATGTCGCCGACGACAAAGCCATGAGAAAAATCATCGAAAAAGTGCAGGACGAATCCGTGGACACCGTGGCGCGCGCCGCTCTCATCCAGGGGCTCTGGCACAACTCTTCCCAAGAGTCCATTGAGGCGATGATGAGCTTGCTCGAAGGCTCGGGCAAGGACAGCTTCGTCAAGGCGGCGGCCATCGCGGTGGGTGAGGCCGGAGACCCCGCTTACGCGGAGCGCTTGAACAAACTGCTCGACCACTCGGACGAGAACCGCCAGCGCGCTGCGGTGTTCGCCATTTTGCTCGGCGGCAATTCCAACCGCACAGATCGCATCATCGAAATCCTGGAAGGCCAGGAGTCGCGCCTCATCATCCGGCGCTGGTTCGAGGAGCACCCGCTCTATCTCTCTCGCGACATGTTCACCTCGAAGCGCCTCTTCCGCCGCCTGCAGGTGGCCCGCGATCTCTCCGACCGCACCTCGCGCAGCACCGACCAAATCCTGTGGCCCTGGAAGTACTTGATGGATCGCATCACCAAGGGCTGGGACACGTCGCCGGGCGGCTTGAACAAACTGCAAGTGCGCCAGATGCTCGTCGAGACCATTCGCAACGACGCGGAGTCCCGCGACTTGGCCATGAGAATTTTGGCGGGCCTTGGCGAGCGCGGTTATCTGTTGGCGCTGCAGGCCGACGACGACAAGACCGTCAGTGACCTCGCCCGCGCCACCCTCAAGGCGATGAACCTCAAGAGCGAGTAATTTCTCCCTTCTCCGGAATGTCCGGGCTTTTCTCCCAACACAATGAACGCCCACCGGTTCCTCCGGTGTCTTCGGTGCTGCGAGCGCCGTTCGTGCCCAGGGTGTCCTGGGTGTCTCTGGCGGGTGTCGCCGCTGCCCTGGGCGCCTTGGTGTGGCAGTCGCACCGCGTAGAGCCGGTGGCCCGCGATGCGGTGATGTGGTTTCTCGTCGCGTGTGCGGCCTACGGCGTGGCGCTGTGGGGGCTGCACCACGCCGGTCGGAACGCTGGTGAGCGCGTTGGGGGCGCGGGTGTGGCGCCGGGGCGAGCGTTGTTGTGGGTGCTGGGCGTCGCCGCGGTGTTGCACGCGCTGGCGAGCCTGGGACAGCCCCTGTTCAGCGATGACATTTACCGCTTCGCCTGGGACGGCCGCGTGCTGCGCGCCGGTGTCAACCCCTGGCGGTTTGCCCCGGATGCCCCGGAGCTCGTCGCGCTGCGGGACGGCCATTGGTCGCACATCAACCACCCGCAGATGCGCACCTTGTACCCGCCTGTGGCCCAGGTCTTCTTTGGGCTGCTGTCCCAGCGCGGGGCGGTGTGGGCGCTTCAGCTCGCGGCGGCGGCGGCCAACCTGGGGGTGGCGGTGCTGGTGTACGGGCTCATGGGGGGCTTCGCCGCGGCAGCCAAAGAGGGGACACAGCGCCGGGCCCTCGTCGCGTGTGCGGCCTACGCGTGGCATCCGCTGGCCTGCGTTGAGACCGCCATGTCCGGACACCTGCTCGAACCCCTGGCCCTGTGCGCCTTGCTCGGCACCGTGGCCCTGCTGCAGCGACCGGTGTTGACGCGGCGGCACGCGTTGGGCGCCGCGCTCTGCCTGGCTCTCGGCGTGGGCGTGAAGCTGATTCCCCTGGTGTTGCTGGTGCCGCTGGCCTGGGGATTGCCCCGACATCGCGCGCTCTTTGGTGCGCTGGCGGTGTTGGGCAGCGCGCTGTTGCTGTGGCCCATGCTCCACGCGGGCACCGACGGTGTGGAGACCCTGGACGCCTTCGCCCGCCGCTGGGAGGGGAACGCCGGCCTGTTTCGCCTGTTCAAGTACGGGGCGCTCTACGGGGTCGGCGCCTGCTTCGGCACCTTCGACGGCGAGGCCATGGTGCACCTGCGCTGGCTCGACGGCATCGCCCGGGAACTCCAACCCACCTTCTTTGCCCTGCACAAGGACGGGGCCTTTGATCCCGCGGCGCCGGGGGCCTTCCCCTTGCTGGATGTGGCGCTGGCCATTGCCCGCGGTCTCTCCTTGCTCGTCGTAGGCGGGGCGGCGTTGCTGGCCATGTGGCGCCGCATCTCCCCGATGCAGACGGCGGCCTTGATCATCGCCGCGGCCCTCCTGGTCGCGCCGGTGCTGCACCCCTGGTACATCCTGTGGTTCTTGCCCTTTGCCGCGATGCTGGGCATGCCGTGGGTGCTCGCTTTTGGCGCGGTCTCGGCCCTGTCCTATCTCTCGCTAGATATGTGGTGGGCTGAAGGGCTTTGGCGCGAGTGGGCCTGGGTGTTGGCGGTGGAGTACGGCGTGCTGGCCCTGGCGCTCTGGGCTGCGGGACGCCGGTGGCTCGTCGCGTCGCGTGCGCGTTCTCGTTAGCGCTTAGCGCTGCAGTGAAGAGATGATCCAGGTGGGGCGGTCCTGCAGGGGCAGGGACTCGGGCGCGAGCTTGTGGCTGACACCGCCGAGCAAGAGGGCGCTGTCCACGCCGAAGCCGTTGGCGCCGCGGATATCGGTGGGGATCTGGTCGCCCACCATCAGGACGCGCTCGCCGCGGGTTTGCTGGGCGGCGGCTTCGAACATGGGCGGAAAGGGCTTGCCCAGGCGCGTGAAGGGCATGGGGGTGCCGTAGCGCGCCAGGAGGGCGGCTTCGAAGAAGGCCGCGATGCCACCGGCGGTGAGGGCGAAGGTGCCGCCACCCGCGGGGTAGATGACGTCGGGGTTGGGGAGCAGCAGGTGGGGGGTGCGGCCGGCGTCGAGGGCGCGGAAGAGCGAGGTGAGCACCTGGTTGATGCCCTCGAGAAAGGGAAAGCCCCCCTCGTCCATGACGAGCAGGACGTCGAAGTCCTCGTGGCGCGGCACCAGCGTGGCGCCGGCTTCTTGGGCGCAGGCGACGCTGCCCTCCGGGCCGAGGACGACGCTGCGGGCGCCCCGGAGATCGGCCTGGTCGAAGTAATGCGCCAGCACGCTCCCCGCGGAGATGATTTGCGCCGCGGTGATGGGGAAGCCCATTTGTATGAAGCGCGCGGTGCTCTGGGCGAGGGTGGAGGAGGCGTCGTTGGTGAGGATGCGCCAAGGCACGCGCCGCTCGTCGAGGTGCGCGAGGAGTTGCGAGGCGCCGGGCATGGTGTGGCGGCCGTCGCACAGGACGCCCCAGGCGTCGAACCAGATGGCGTCGTAGTGGTCGATGATGTCGTAAATGCTTTGTCGTGGTGTCATGGTCATGGCGTCTTGGGTTGGGGGCAACGGGTGCGCGGGTGAATGGTCGTTTCGTATCGTTTTAAAGGCGGTTTCTGCTTCGGACTACCGTGGGCAGCGCCAATCGCTTTAACATGGTTATCAAAGGGCGTGGCGCGCGGTGCTCCGTTCGCCGCAGCCTTTCAAGATGGCCCATTTTGCTTTGGGCTGCAATGTTTCGTTTGCGGGTGGCACCGCACAATGTCTTACGGAGGGAAAAAAATATGCAACGCGTTTTATTATGGGCTGTGGGGATGGGGCTGGTGATCGGCGGGCTGGTGGCCTGTGAATCCGATGACAACAGCGGCCGAAACATTCCGGTGAACGGGCACAACGCACAACAACCGCAGGGCGACTCCGACGCACCCCCCATCAGCACCGGCAGCGACGATCTGTATTCCAAACCCAATGTGATTGATCCGTTGCCCGACCAAGGCGACGACGGCAAGCTGGAGATGGTCTGCGAGGACCCCAATGATCCGAGCACCTGCTACTGCCTGCGCCTGGCGGTCATCGGCAGCTTCGACAGCGGGGCCAACAAAAACGACGTCAGCGCCTTTGTCGATTGGCTCAACACCAAGAGCTCGGCCATCGTCTCCATGCACCAGCGCAAGCCCACCCTGGACGCGGGCTTCTTGTCCAACTACGACATCATCCTGTTTACCTTTCAGGCCGACGGCATGAGCGGACCTTTTTGGCAGTACTCGGCCGCTGAGGCGCAGGCGCTCAACACCTGGATCGACCAGGGCGGCGGCGTCGTGGCCATGACGGGGTTCAACGGCAACGCCACGGCCAGCGAGGTGGGGGCCATCAACAGCATCTTGCAACCCGCCACGGGCTTCTCGTACAACAACGACGCCTATCTCGACCAAACCGAGCCCGACTCCTACTGCTACGAAAACGCCGTGGCCGTGGACTGGACCAGCTCCACCCACGAGATCGCCCGCGAGGTCAAGCGCACGGCGGCGTTTTGGGGCTCGAGCATCTCCATCCCCGACGGGGCTGAGGTGGTGGTGCGCAAGCACGACGCCGGTGCCACCACTGACATCGCCGCAGCCGCGCTGGAAATTGGCGAAGGGCGGGTCTTTGTCTACGCCGACGAGTGGCCGCTGTTCTCCAACGTGTGGCTCTCGACCTCGGATCACAGCAACGTCCCCGCGGAGCAACTGCAATACGAGAACTGTTTCGACCAAGCCACGCAGATGTGGAAGGACCCCGACGTCTGGTTTCAGCACCCGCAGTTTTGGTACAACGTCATCCAGTGGACCGCCCCGGAAAACGACTGCTTCACCATCGACGAACCCATCATTATTCCCATCGATTAACGCCCGTTACCGCTTGTTACCGCGCTGTGCCGTTGCGCTTCAGTCGGCCTGGGGGTCGACCCGGAGCTGCCCAAGCCACTCGGGCAAGACGCGGCGGAAGTCGTCGGCGATGCCGTAGTGGGCGCGGGTGAAGATGGGCGCGCTGGCGTCGGTGTTGATGGCGATGATGGTCTTGGCGGCGCTGATGCCCACCAGGTGGGGCAGGGCCCCGGAAATGCCGACGGCGATGTAGATGTCGGGGGCGATGATGGCGCCGGTTTGGCCCACTTGCAGGTGTCCCGGCATGAGCCCCGCGTCCACCAAGGCGCGCGTGCCGCCTAAGGCTGCGCCCAGGGTGTCGGCCAGGGTTTCGACCAGGCGCATGTCTTCATCGGAGCGGATGGCCCCGCCAGCGGCCACGACGATGCGGGCTTCGCCGAGGGGCGGCCGGGCGGTGTGGGCGATGTCGCTGCCGAGGTACTGCGGCGTGCGGTGCGCGGCCTCGGTCGTTGTCGGCGGCGCTACGAGAAGGCGGATGGGCGCGGGCGCGGTTGTGGGCGCGGAGGACGGGTCGCCGAACTCGGCGGCGAGCACCGTGAGAACAGCGCCGGGGCTCTGCAGTTGCCAGGTGGCGGAGAGGTGTCCCGAGTGGGCCGGGGCGTGGCACCGGAGACGCCCGTCGCTGTGAGAGAAGGCCGCGGCGCGGGAGACCATGCCCCATTGCCGCAGCAGCGCCACCCGGGGCAAGAGCTCGTTGAAGGGGGCGTCGGCTGGCGCCAGCAGGGTGTCGGCGCCTGTGGTGTCGAGGGCGTGCTGGAGGCAGGCGACCAGGCGCGGCGTGTCTTCGGGGTGGAAGACCGCAGCGTCATTGTTGTCGTTGTCGTCTTTGTTGTCACCGGTGTCGTCGCCGGTGCGGGAGCCATCGCAGGTGTAGAGCGCGCGGGCGCCGGTGTGGAGCAGGTCGTCTGGGACAGCGCGCGACGCGCCCAACAGGAGGATGCTGAAGGCGCCGCCTTTGAGGGCCACCAGTTGCTGGGCCGCAGCCACGGTGCGCCGGGCGGTGTTGTCCGCGTTGCCCTTGGGGGCGTGGAGCGCGACGAGCACGTGCTGGGCGGTCCAGTGCATCAGGGCGCTCCACGTCGGTGTGGGCGGTTCGGGAACAAGAGGTGCGGGGGCAGCGCGCCGATGTGGCTAAGCATGTGGCACGGGGGCGCGGCCTCGGGGGGCGCGTGTCCGGTGATGCGGGTCAGCGGTGTTTCGCCCAGGCCCAACTCGGCCGGTGTCAGCGTTTGGATGGGCTTCTTTTTGGCGGCCATTACCTGGCGCAGGGCGGCGAAGCGCAGGCCGTCGGGGTAGGCGGTGTCGCGGTTGTCGACGCGCACGCTGCGGGGGGCGACGATGCGCAGGTCCACCGAGAGGACCGCGGGGAACGCGACGCGCAGCCGCAAGGTGCCCTGGCGGATGCCGCAGTGACAAGTGGCGCTGCGGGCGTCGGCGGCGAGGTCGAGCTGGCTGAGGTTGAAGGCGCCGGGCAGGGCGAGGCGTTCGCTGAGCATGGCGGGGACCTGTGCAGCGTCGTGGTCGCTGGCCTGCTTGCCCAGGAGGATGATGTTGGGCTGGACGCGCTGGGCCAGGGCGGCGAGCAGCGCGGCAACGCTGGTGGCGTCGTGGGGCGTGTCATTGTTTTCGGTGCGGATGTGGATGGCCTGGTGGGCGCCCAGGGCCAGGCATTGGCGCAGGGCGTCCTGTACCGCGTCGTCGCCGATGCTCACCAAGATGACTTCGCCCGCCACCCCGGTGGTCTCGAGGATGCGCAGGGCGGTCTCGACGGCGTACTCGTCGAAGGTGTTGGGCTTGTGGTCGCCGGGTGCGGCGCGCAGGGCGTGGGCGTCGGCATCGAAGGGAATGCGGGCGATGAGGTCGGGGTCGAGGACGCGTTTGATGGGGACGAGGATCTTCATGGTCGTGGCTGGGGCGCGTGGCCCGAGTCGCTCATATTACACGAAATCGATGGGGTCGGCGAGGGGACCGACGCAGGACACCACCATGTGGCGCTCGTCGAAGAGACGCTCGGCCAGTTGGCGGATCGCGTTGGGCGTGATGCGCATCATTTGCTTGGCGTAGCGCGCGTCTCCGAGGTGCTCGATGCCGTAGATCTCGGCCAAGGCCCTGCCAAAGGCGCGGGTGGCGGCGCGTTGTCGGCGGATGGCCCGGGCGCCGATTAAGTGGCGGGCGACCCGTTGGAGTTCGTCGGCGCTCGGCGGTGTGCGGCGAATGCGGTCGAGCTCGCGGCGGATGCTTTGAAACATTTGCATCTCGAGGCCCCCCGAAGTGGCGCCGTAGATGGCGATGTAGCCCGGGTCGACGCCTTCGAAGGCCAGGGCGGAGACGCTGTAGGCCAGGCCTTGCTCCTCGCGGATGTGCGCAAACAGGCGGCCGCCGTGACCGCCGAGCAGTTCCACGAGGAGGTCGGCGGCGAAGCGCTCGGGGGCATGGACGGCGATGCCGGGGAAGCCCACGAGCAGGTGGGATTGCTCCTTGGGCAAGAAGAGATGGGTTTGGCGCGGCGTGGCGGGCGGTTGCCAGGGCGCGGGCGCGTCGGGCAGCGCAGGTGTCGGGGCGTCGGCGCGGCAGTGCTGGGCTTCGAGGATGGCCACGAGCTCGTCGGGGGGCACCGGGCCGTCCACGGCCAGCACCATGTTGGCCGGGGCGTACCCTAGGGCAAAGGCCGCGTGCAAATCGGCGGGGGTGAGGGCGGCCAGGGTTTCGGCGGTGCCGGAAACGGAGCGGCCGTAGGGATGCGCGCCAAACAGGCTTTGGTGGAAGCGCGCAAAGAGCTGGTACTCGGGGTTTTGGGCCTGGGCGTCTTGCTCTTCGCGCAGCAGGGCGCGCTCGCGTTGGAGCTCTTCGGGCGCAAAGGCCGGGGCCTGCAGACAGTCGAGGAAGAGGGGGAAGCCCTGGTGGAAGCGCTGGGCGAGGAATTCGCCGGCGAGTCCGTGGGTGCTGCGGCCCAGGAAACCGCCGATGCTGCAGGCCGCGTTGTCCATGATGTGGGCGATGTGGTCGGCGGAGCGGGTGCGGGTGCCGCGGGTTAGCAGCGCGCTGATGAGGGTGGCGACGCCCGCTTGGGAGGCGGGTTCGAGGCGCGTGCCGCCCAGGAAGGCCGCCCGGGCTGCCACCAATTGGGCGCTGGGGTCGCAGCGCACCAGCAATTTGGCGCCGTTGGAGAGCGCGTGTGTTTCCCAGGCAGGGCCGTTGTCGCGGGGGCGCGCGCGGCGCGGAACGGGTTTGTTGGCGGGGGCTTGCCACGCGGTGCGGAGCTGGGCCTTGAGCGCGGTCATGCGGGCGGGCGGCGCGGTGGGCACCAGGACCGACAGGGTGGCGTATTGGGGTTGGAGGTAGCGCGCGGCGACCTGCTGCAGGGCGGCGGTGTCCAGGGCTTGCAAGGCGGCGTTGTAGCGTTCTCGCTCGACGGGGCCGTCTCCGTGCAGGGCGTCGTGGCCCAGTCGGCGCGCCACGCCGTCCACGGTTTCTTCGTCGTACACCTCTTCACTGCGCAGCATCACCCGCGCTTTGTCGAGCTCCGCCTGGGACACCGGCACCTGTTGCAGGAGGGACATCTCCTTGGCGATGGCCGTCACCAGGCGCGGCAGTTTCCCCGCAGGGGTGGCCGCGAGCACGGTGAAGATGCCCGCGTCGGCGGGGGTGTAGCACATGGCGCGCAGGTCGGTGGCCAAGCCCCGGGCGCGGCGGATGCGCTGTTCGAGGCGCGCGCTGGCCCCCTGGCCCAAGATGGCGGCGAGGACGTCGAGGGCAGCGGCGTCCGGGTGTTGAAAGGACACCGCGGGAAAGCCGATGGCGAGCTGGGCCTCGGCGGTGGGCATGTATTGAAGCCCCAAGCGCAGGCGTTGCTGCGGGGGCTCTGCCTCGCGCTGGGGTCTCTGGGGCGTCGCGCGGTTCAGGCCCGCGGCGTTTTGTCGCCACAGGCGCTCCAGGGTGGGGCGCAGCACTTCGGGGTCGAAGCGCCCCGCCGCCGCGATGACCATGTTGCTGGGCCGGTACCACTTCTGGTGAAAGCGCCGCAGGTCTTCGGCGGTGAAGCGCCGCACCGTGGCCGCCCGGCCGATGACCGGTTGCCCGTAGGGATGCTGCCGGTAGCGCTGGCGAAACAGCATCATCATGTTTTCGTGTTCGGGGCTGTCCTGGCCCATGCGGATCTCTTCGAGGATGACCGACTGCTCGCGCCGCAGCTCCGCGCTGTCGAACAGGGGGTTGGCGACAGCGTCGAAGAGGGCGTCGATGGCGGCCTCGGCGTCGGCGCTGGCCACGGTGATGTGAAAGACGGTCTCGTCGTGGGAGGTCCAGGCGTTGATGTGACCGCCGGCGCTCTCTATGTCGCGGGTGAGTTGCCCCACGGGGCGGCGGGCCGTGCCCTTGAAGATCATGTGCTCGAGTACGTGGGCGATGCCGGCCTCTTTGGGCCGTTCATCGGCGGCACCCACCCCTATCCACACCTGTACGGCGATGACGTCAGCGGCGTCACGGGGTTCGAGAACGATGGCAGGCCAGGCGCGTGGCGTGGTCAAGATCGGAGCGGCGGCAGGTGTGGGTCAGTTGGGGCGCTGACGGGATGTTTTGCGGCGGCGGCGGGCGGCTTCGCGGCTCTTGATGCGCTTGAGCTCGCTCGGCTTGCAAAAGTGGCGCCGGTTTTTGAGCTCGCGCAGGATGCCTTCGCGGGCCAGTCGGTTTTTGAGTTGGCGGATGGCCTGTTCGACGCGGTCGTCGCGGACAGAGACTTCGAGGGGACGGCAGATCACCGCCTCGCCCAACATGGCGGGCTTGCGGGTGCGCGTTTGCTCGGCGTCGCGCCCACCTTCGCGGGTGTCATCAGTGTTTTCGTTGTCCATGTTTTTTTGGACATTGCGGTTGTTTTCATCCATTTGGACATCCATTTCTGCGTCCCTGAGCATTGATGATCCTCCTCGAGATCGGACGGTGTTGGGGGGCGAATCGCCCTTTCAAGAGTGGGCACTTTAATCGCGCCTTTTGGGCTTGGCAAGCAAAAACAGGCCCGGTTTTGGAAATAATGCCGCGCCGATGCGCCGGGCGAGGGGGGGGGCCGGGTTAGGGCAGGACGTCGGCCATGCGCGCGAGGCCTTGGGCGATGGTGTCCTCGCTGACGGCGTAGGAGAAGCGCAGGTGCCCCGGTGCGCCAAAGGGGGTGCCGGGCACGGTGGCGACGCCGGCGGTCTCGAGCAGGTGCTCGGCCAGGTCGATGTCGGTGGCGTCTGCGCCCAGGCGGGCTGCGGCGGCCGAGATATTGGGCAGCGCGTAGAAGGCGCCAGCGGGCAGGGTGCAGCGGACGCCGGGCAGTTGGCGCAGGCCCGAGATGAGCTGGTCGCGGCGGCGGGTGTAGGCGTTGCGCCAGTCGGGCAAGAAGTCGTTTGGGCCCTGGAGGGCGGCCAAGGCGGCGGCTTGGGAGATGGAAGTGGCGCAGGAGGTGGACTGCCCCTGGATGACGGACATGGCCGCGATGAGGTCGGGGTGGGCGATGCCAAAGCCCAGGCGGAAGCCGGTCATGGCGTGGGACTTGCTCAGCCCGTCGACGACGAGGATGCGGTGGCGGTGGTGGGGCGGTGCCAGGGTGAGGGGCGAGTGAAAGGCGGCGTCGCCGTAGACGAGCTCGCGGTAGATTTCGTCGCTCACCACCCACAGGTTGTGTCGGCTGGCCCACTGCGCGATGTCGGCCAGGGCGTCGCGCGGGTACACGGCGCCGGTAGGGTTGGCCGGGGAGTTGAGGACCAGGACGCGGGTTTGGGGGGTCAGGGCGCGGTCCAGGTCGTCGGTGTGGGGCACCCAGTCGCGGTCGGGGCTCGTGGGAACGATGATGGGGGTGCCGCCGGCCAGGCGCACTTGGTCGGGATAGGACACCCAGTAGGGGGCCGGGATGAGCACTTCGTCGCCTGGATTGAGGAGGGCCATGAAGAAATTGTAGAGCACCTGTTTGGCTCCGGTGCTGATGATGACGTTGTCGGCGGTAACGGGGACGCGGCGCACCTCGGTGCTGGTGGCGGCCACGGCTTCGCGTAAGGCGGCGAGGCCCACCACCGGGGTGTAGCGCGTCTGGCCGCGGCGCATGGCCTGGGCGGCGGCGTCGACGATGTGCGCCGGGGTGTCGAAGTCGGGTTCGCCCGCCGTAAAGGAGATGATGTGGCGCCCTTGGGCCCGCAGTTGGAGCGCGCGGTCGGTCATGGCCACCGTGGCCGAGGGGCGGACGGTTTGCAGTCGGGATGAGGTGAGGGTCACGGGGTGGTGTCGGTGGGTGGGGTCTTGTCGCCGGAGGCGCTGTCCTCTGCGAGCTCTTTGCGCGACGCTTTGTCGTTGGCCTTGTCGGCGTTTTCGCCGTCCTTGAGGCCGTGTTTGAAGTTGCGGATGCCCTCGCCCAGCCCCTTGCCCAACTGTGGAATTTTTTTGGTGCCAAACAGGACCAGCACCACGACGGCGATGACGACGATTTCGCCGACGCCCGGGGTCCAAAGGGGAATGCTCAATAGGGTTGCGTACATGAATGCCTCATTAGAATGGAAAATGTTGTCTTCCGCCTCAATAACGCAACGGCGAGGGGAAGCCAATGCCTTGCGTGTTTTTTTGTAGCAGCGGCGGAGATTTGCGCCGGGGACATTCTGGGTTTTTCTCGCACCTGAAGTGCGCCTGGGCGAGATTTGCGGCTAGAAAAGATCCGCAAGGGTGGTGGCGGTTAGGATGCGGGAAAGGGCGTGGGTAATTTGCTCGTGGTTGAGCTGCGAGAGGCGGTCTTTGTCGGTATCTGCAATCGCACCGAACTTCATTTCGACGAGCTTCAACAGGCTCGCCAATGCACCGAGACGCAGGCCTTCCTCACGGCCTTTCTCGTGTCTTTCGTCCAGGATGTACCCCAAGGTTTCGGCCAACATGGTCTGCTCTCCCTCCAAATTCTCAAACCGGGGAATCCGTTCAGCGTCGACTCCCCGAGGCTTTGTTAAGTACTGGTTTTTACTTTGTTTTTATTCACTCAGAGTCATTTTTTTTGGCGTTTTGTGGGGCAAGTCACTCCGCATCAGGGAGTGTCGATGGTGTCGGATGCGGCTTCTTGGGGGAGCAGGCGGTGGCCTTCGAAAACCGTTAGTACATAAATGGCATCCTCGCATACGCGATATACGATTCGATAATTGCGAATGATGACTTCACGGATGTCTTGAGCGGAGCGCTCGGGCACCATCCGTCCTGCGAAGGGTGCCTCTGCGGCTTTGCGGGCGCGTTTTTGCAGTTGTTCGACCCAGGCCCGGGCGGCGCGTGGATCGTCCTGCGCGATGTATTGACCGATTTCCAAGAGATCTCGCCGCGCCCTGTCAGTCCAGAGAATCTTCACGGGTTCAACAAAACTTCATGGGTCCAGGGGACCGAAGGCATCGTCGAGGTCTTGCGTCAATGCGGTATCGTCGTCCAGCCGTCCGGCAGAGGCATCTGCTAATCCCTCGTCGATCGCCGCGTGAAACCTCGCCTGCGCAGCGAGGCGGTCGAACGCTGCCGGGGTGAGGAGCACCGCAGCGGGCCGGCCATTTTGCGTGAAGATGTTGCGGTGTGAAAAGTGGCCTCGAAAAGAATGATGTCTTTTGTTATGTGACGGTGCCGTTTTTCGGTTCTGTGCTATATTGGCACGCAACATTCCACCAAAGAAAGCCTACGAGGTGTTTCCATGAACGCACAAAAAATTCTCGACGAGATCTTGGCCCTGGACGCAAAGATCGCCGACCTGCGCGACCAATTCAAAGAGCTAGATGAAGGCTCGCGCTTCACCGCCCTCGAAACCCTAACCTACGATTTGTTCCAGCGCACCGGCGACCTGGATCCCATGCCCATGTCGATGCTGCGGGCCGTCGACCTGGTCTGCGACCTCGAAAAAGGCGCCGTCATCTTGGGAGCGGGCATGGGGCACCCCAACGAAAACGTACGCGAGCTGTGCGGCCACTCCTTGGTGACCCTGAGCGAAGAGGGCATCGACGCCATCGTTCCGGCGGTCGATCTCGTACTCGAAACCGGCGGCCACGCGGCGCAGGAGATGCCCTTCGTCCTGACCTACGTCGACAGCCCCGAAGCCACGGGTCACATCGTGCGCTTCCTCGAAGTCGACGACGCCGAAATCGTGGCATCGGCCATCGAAGCCCTGGCTGAGCTGCGCGATCCCGAGGCCATCCCCGCGCTGCAGAAGCTCGTCGACGACACCCGCGAAGTCCCCATGGACGAAGAGGATTTCGACGACGGCGACGACAGCGGTGCCGAGCGCATGATCTCCTTGGGCGCCCTGGCCACAGACGCCATCGAATTCATCACCGAAGCCTACGGAGCCTAACCATGAAGCGCGACTTTCTCGCGGTAACCGATTTTACGGCGCAAGAGGTGCGCGACACGCTCGATGTGGCGGTGGAGCTGAAAGCCAAGGCCCGGCGGGGCGAGTTTCCCCCGTACTTGAAAAACGCCGTGGGGGCGCTGGTGTTTCACAAGCAGTCGCTGCGCACGCGGGCATCCTTTGAAGTGGGCTTTTACCAGTTGGGCGGCAGCTCGGTGTACATCACCGGCGACGAAATCGACCTGGGCAAGCGCGAGTCCATCGCCGATGTCGCCCGGGTGATGTCGCGCTACTTCTCGTTCATCTGCATCCGCACCTACAAACACGAAGACGTCGCGCAACTGGCGCAGCACGCCACCGTGCCGGTGGTGAACATGCTCACCGACCTCTTGCACCCGTGCCAGCTCATGGCCGACATGCAAACCGTCCTCGAGCACAAGGGCACCATCGACAACCTCAAAATCGCCTACCTGGGCGACGGCAACAACATGACCAACTCGTGGATGAAGATGGCCCAGCGCATCCCCATGCACCTGTCCATCGGCACGGCGCCCAACACGTTGCCCGACGCCGACATCCTGGCGCAAACCCGGGCTGCGGGGCTCTCCGAGGTCACCGTGCACCACGACCCTGTGGCCGCCGTGAAAGATGCCGACGTGGTGTACACCGACGTGTGGGCCTCCATGGGCGCCAAAGATCAGCTCGACCAAAAGGTGGCCGCCCTGCAGTCGTTCCAGGTCAACGCCGCCCTGATGGCCCACGCCCACAAAGACGCGATCTTCATGCATTGCCTGCCAGCGGAGCGCGGCCGCGAAGTGACCGACGAGGTCATGGAAGGCCCGCAGTCGGTGGTGTTTGACGAAGCCGAAAATCGCCTGCATGCGCAAAAAGCCATCTTGGTGAAGCTGCATCAGTCCCGCTGAGTGCTCCCGTGTATCGCCTGAATTGCCAACAACATTGCCCGATGCGGCGCGGCCGGTGGGCGCTCTCCCTGGCGCTGTGGACGCTCGGGGTCCTGTGGCTGCTGGCGCGTCCCTGCCAGGCCGACGACGGCGTCTTCTGGGAACAGGCCGTGTCCGAGACCATCGCCACCACCAAAAATATGGCCGACAGCCGCGTGCAGCTCTTCGCCGGAGTTTCGGCACCCCTGGGCGCCGACGACGACAGCGACATGGGGCTGTGGCGGGTAGATGTGGGCGGGCGCTTCTTGGGCTTTGGTTCGCGGCCCACGGCGCGGCTCTTTCGGTTGGGGGCCTGGGCGGGGCTCGGGTTCTCGGGCGAGGGCGATGCGGGCGTCGCGCTGGACGCGGCCCATGCGCGCTTGAGCGTGTACACCTACCAAAAGGGCGGCATGCTCAACATCGCCAACTTTCAGCTCTCGCGGGAGCGGGCCCTCGACGAGGCGCTGGTGCTGCGCTTCGACGCGTTGGATCTCAGCGTGGGCGGCGCGGCCAAGGCCTTTGTCTTCGGGCTCAGCCTGGGGCTCATCGGCTACGAGCACCGCTGGCTGCGACACCGCGCCGACTACGACGGCTTTTGGCTGACCCAACTGGGGGTGGACATGGGCTTCGTGCTCTTCCGCCACGCCCGCGTCGCCGCCATGGAAATCAGCACCCACGGCGAACTGGCGCTCTCGCTGCCCGTGCAAAAAGACGCCAATGCCGGCTTGGCGCTGGCGGTGCATTTCAACAGCTTTGTGCTGCCCGTGTCCCTGACGGCGTTTGGCGACTTCGTCTACACCGAGCACGCCGCTGGCGACGACATGCATTTCTTTCACGTGGGGGGGCGCCTCAGCCTGCGCTATTGATGTCCGTCCCCGCAAGGCCGCACCCCCAGGCCGCCCAGAGAAGAGGCTTTTATGACCCTGTTTCGCCCCTGCATTGACATCCACGACGGCCAGGTGAAGCAAATCGTGGGCGCCACCCTGCGCGACGGTGCCGCGCAATCGCCGGTCACCAACTTCGTCGCGCCCCACGACGCCGCGCATTACGCCGAGCGCTACCGCAGCGACGCCCTGCACGGCGGACACGTCATCATGCTGGGTCCGGGCAACGAGGCAGCGGCGGAGCGCGCGCTGTCGGCCTGGCCAGATGGCCTGCAGCTCGGCGGGGGCATCCACTTGCAAAACGCCGCCCACTGGATAGCCCTAGGCGCGCAAAAGGTCATTGTGACCAGTTGGCTCTTTCGCGGCGCGCAGCTCGACATGGCGCGGGTTGGGGAGTTGTCGCAGCACATCGGCCCGGAGCGGCTGGTCATCGACCTGAGCTGCAAGCGCGTAGGCGACGGCTGGCGCGTGGCCACCAATCGCTGGCAAACCGTCACCGAGGTACCCGTCAACCGCGACACGCTGGCGCAGCTCGCGCAGCACTGCAGCGAGTTCTTGGTGCACGCCGCCGATGTGGAGGGGCAGTGCCGGGGCATTGACGAAGACTTGGTGGTGCTGCTGGGACGCGACTGTCCCATCCCCTGCACCTACGCCGGTGGCGCCAAGCACATCGACGACCTGGACCGCGTCGCGCAGTTGAGCGACGGCCGCGTCGACCTCACCTTTGGCAGCGCCCTCGACATCTTCGGTGGCGCGCTGGTGCGCTATGCCGACTGCGTCGCCTGGAACCAACGCCGCCTGCGGTCGCAGCGGACTACGCCATAATCAGCAAACTAAAGGCCATGAGCGCCATGCCGCCGACGACGCCGTAAATGGCCAGGTGGTGCTCGCCGTATTTTTCGGCGGTGGGCAGCAGCTCGTCGAGGGCGATGTACACCATGATGCCGGCCACGGCGGCGAACATGAAGCCGAACAGGGCCGGGCTGAAAAAGGACCGCAGCACCAGGTAGCCGACGATGGCGCCCAGGGGCTCGGAGAGGCCCGACAGGAAGGAGTAGATGAAGGCCTTTTTGCGGCTGCCGGTGGCGTAGTAAATCGGCACCGACACCGAGATGCCCTCGGGGATGTTGTGGATGGCGATGGCCACGGCGATGGAGATGCCCAGGGCTGGGTCGGCCATGGCGGCGGCGAAGGTGGCGATGCCCTCGGGGAAGTTGTGGATGGCGATGACCATGGCGGTGAACAGGCCCGTGCGCATCAGGCGCTTGTTGCCGGGCTGGCAGGGCGGCTCTTGGCACATCTCCTCGGCGTCCTTGATTTCGTGGGGGTTCTCCGCCGAGGGAATGAGGCTGTCGATGAGGGCGATGATGGCGATGCCGCCGAAGAATCCCGCGGCGGTCAGCCAGTTGCCGGTGCCCGCGCCGTAGACGTCGACGAGGGCCTCCGTGGCCTCGGAGAGGAGCTCGACAAAGGAGACGTAAATCATGACGCCGGCGGAAAAGCCCAGCGAGACCGAGAGAAAGCGCGTGTCGGTGCGCTTGGCGAAAAAGGCCAGGGCGCTGCCGATGCCGGTGGAGAGTCCGGCCAGCAGCGTGAGGAGCAGGGCGAGTTGGACGTTGCCTTCCATGGCGATTGAGACATTGCCTTCCACGGTGTTCTCCTTGCGTTGCGGTGTCCGGGGCGGAGTCTTGTCGGGGACTCCGGTTGGCGCGCAAAACATGCCCATCTTGTGTGGCGAATGCAAGTGCCCCGGGCGGCGCTGTTTTAATTTCACGTGGATGGGAATTTATTCTTGCATATTTTTCGTTCTGTGCAATTCTTCGGGCCGGTTTGTACTTTGACCGCTTTGAATGTCCGAAATCCCTTCCCTGGCCGAGTGACCCTCCCCCCGAGCGAATCTCTCCAAAAGGTGCCTTTCGGTAACGCGTGTTAACGGTGGCCCGAAGGGTACCCGTTGTTTTGGGCTTGAAATGCCCGGTTTGGAGAAAAGGAAATGAAAAAAATATTCGTCGGCAGCCTCTCTTGGAACACCACCGACCAAGGCCTCCAAGATGCCTTCGGTCGGTTCGGTACCGTGACCGAAGCCAAGGTGATCAACGATCGCAACACCAACCGCTCTCGCGGCTTTGGTTTTGTGACCTTTGAAGAAGACAGCGCTGCCGAAAAGGCGATTGAAGAGATGAACGGCACCATGCTCGATGGCCGCACCATCACTGTCAACGAAGCGCAAGAAAAACGTCGCGACGGTGGCGGTGGCGGTGGTCGCGGCGGTTACGGCCGCGGTCGCGGCGACGGTCACAGCCGCAACTACGACAACGACTAGTCCGCGTTTATCCGCAAACACTAAGGCAGCACTCGAAAGGGCGCTGCCTTTTTTTATGCCCTGCGCCGCCGCTCCGGGGTGCGTAAAAACACAACACAAATCAAATCAAATCAGCAGAAGGCCGCCTCGTGTTGGGGCTAAGGCGGGTTAGGGGCAGGCGCTCGGCAGCATGTCGTGGCCAAAGTTTTGGCAGGCGCGCGACAGCACATCGGCGTCGTCTGGCACCGGGGGGAGGGCGCGCATCAACTGCACCAGCAGGGGGCGGACGGCCTGCTGAAAGGACACGGAGGCTTCGCCAGAGGCCGCGGTGTCGAAGGCGTGTGCCAGCCAGGCGTCCATGCGCTCGGCGTCGACCTGCGGGTACAGCACCTGGATGGCGGCGAAGTAGCGGCGCAGATCGTCGGCGGTGAGGAGCGGGTCGTAGGGGGCCGCGTTGTTTAAGGCGCTGGTGTAGTGGCGCACGGATTGGACGTGGTCGACGGTGATGGGCTGTTCGGCGCAGCAGTCGAGGATGTCTTGGCCGGCGCAGCGGGAGAAGATGTCGGCGAGGCCCGGCCAGCGGCTGCCTTCTATCTCGGCGACGAGCAGGGTTTTGAAGCGGGCGTTGGGGTCGGGGTGCCGGGCAAAGTAGCCGGGGCTGTCGGCGGTGTGCAGGCCGAAGAGCGCGTCCAGGGCCAGCCAGTGAAAGAAGAGGGCCAGGGCCGACGCCTCGAAGTGGGGGGCGCCGATGACTGCGGCGTGGGGGGCGCTGAAGTGCTCGGGGAAGAGGGTGAACAGCTCGGGGTAGTCGCGGGTGGTGTCGAGGGCAAAGCAGCCGGTCTCGGCTTGGGCGCCGTTTGCGCATTGCAGCCCCGAGGCGCGCAGGGACATGGCGAGCACCGCGTTGGGGGCGACGGAGAAGCCGCGGGATTGAAACAGCATGGACGCGTGGACCGTGGCGATGGCCCAGGTCAGCGGGTAGTCGGCCATGTGGAAGTCGAAGTTGTCGCCGCGCAGCCCCTCGTAGTCTTTGCCGCTCCAGGGACCGCCGGCGTGCACGGTGCCGTCGATGTACAGCGCCTCGGCCGGACCGGGGGTGGCCGCCATGTGCGCTGTGTCGACCGCAGTGGTGGCCCAGTCGCGCCAGTCGTCGCCCGGGGGAGCGCCGTCGCTGTTGCCGGGGGGCTGGCGTCGTTTCCCGGGGCGCCGGGACCGCCTGGGTGGGCGTTGTGGGTGCCGTTGGTGCCGTCGCCGTTTGTGGAACCGACGGGCGGCAGCGTGGCGTCGCCGTTGGGTGCGTCGGAGTCGGCGGGGTCGGGCGCTGCGTTTGGGGCGCCGGGCAGGGGCGCTTCGTCGGTGTCGGCGATGTCGCAGGCGACGAGACTGGAGAGGGCAATTAAGAGGGCAAGAGTGGAAAAGCGTTTCATGGCATGTCCGTTTTAAAGGCTGCGCGACAAATATTGTTTAAGGCGTCACCGCAGCGTTGATGCGACGAGCATAACACAAAACGGAGAGCGACGCTGGGTTTTGGCGCGGGACCGGCGCGCGCTTTAGGTGCGGTCGAGGGCTTCGCTTAGGCCTTCGCTCACCAAGTTGACCGCCAGTACCAGGCAGGTGAGGGCGATGCCGGGCGCGAACATCAGCACGCCCTGGGCCTCGCTGTAGAGCGCGTCGCGGAGCAGTCCGCCCCAGCTAGCGGTGGGGGCCGCCACGCCGTAGCCGATGAACGAGAGCGTCGATTCAATGACCATGGCGCTGGCCACGCTAAACGTAGCGGACACGAGGATGGGGCCCTTGATGACGGGGATCATGTAGCGGCGCAAAATGCGGATATGCCCGAGCCCCAGGGCGCGCGCGGCTTCGACATAGGGCTCGTTGGCGACCCGCAGCATCTCGGCGCGGGTGGCGCGGGCCACGTCGGTCCAGCAGGTGGCGGCGATGAGGAAGACGAGCTGCCACAGGCTGCCCTTGCCCAGCAGTCCCTGGATGGCGAGGATGAGAAAGAGCGCGGGGAAGATGGTGAAGGTTTGCGTCATGTGCCGTGCGATGCGGTCCAGGTGTCCGCCGAACCAAGCCGCCGATGCCCCCAACGCGATGCCGAAGAAGGCGCCGATGAGCATGGAGCCGAGGCCCACCAGCAGGGCCGTGCGAAAGCCGTGGATGAGGCGCGCGAGGACGTCGCGGCCGTTGTCGTCGGTGCCCAAAAGATGTTGGCGCGAGGGGGCCCCGAGCCACTGGATGTCGCCGTCGCACTTCATTTGTTCCGGGCCGTAGGGGATGAGGGGCGCGAGGGTCCAGCCGCCGTTTTGCGCGACCTCGGCGGCGATGCGTTGGTTGTCGTATCCCGCCAGCGCCTCGCTGTGGGTGAGGGCGGGCAGGATGTGGAGCTCCCCGTTGAGGCGGCAGGCGATGGGCAGGTCGGCGGCGATGAGGTCGGCGAAGAGGGCGCAGAACAGGGCGGCAAAGATGACGACGGCGGCGAAGATGTTGGCGGGCCCGCGAAAGTAAATGCGGATGACGCGGCGCAGGGCGCGGCGCGAAAACATGGGGATGATGCGCTGGACGGCTTTGGGCAGGGAGGGGCGTTTGGGCATGTCAGTGGCTCCGCGCGGTGCTGCGCCCCGGCAAGATGCGGGGGTCGACCAGGGCGTAGAGGATGTCGGCCAGGATGCTCGCGACGATGGTGATGATGGCGGTGACGGTGACCACGGCGATGAGCCAGGTGTAGTCGGCCGAGCGGATGGCGTCCAGGGTTTCTAACCCCATGCCCGGGATGCCGAACATCCACTCGATGACCAGCGCGCCGCTGATGAGAAAGGGCATCTGCACGGCCATGAGGGTGACCAGGGGAACGAGGCCGCTGCGCAGGGCGTGGCGAAAGATGACCTGGGTTTCGGAGAGCCCCTTGGCGCGCGCGGTGCGGACGAAGTCGGCCTGGGCGATGCGGAGCATGCTGGCCCGCTGAAAGCGCGAGAACATGGCCACCGAGACCGACGAGAGGCACAGCACCGGGACGATGAGCTGGCGCAGAAACGCGCCGAAGTGCAGCTCCTCCCAGTAGTGGGTGCTGCCCGCCAAGTAGCTGGGGTCGTGGTTGCTGAGCCACGAGAGGCTGCTGGGATGCACCAGGAAGCGCAGGACCAGCATGGCCAGCCAAAAGGAGGGCACGGCGTAGCCCACGGCAAAGAACCAGGACAGGGCGCGGTCCAGGCGGGTGCCGGGCTTCATGGCGGTGATGATGCCGGTGGGGATGGCCACCAGGTAGGCGAGCAACATGGCCAGCCCCGAGAGCCACAGGGTAATGGGCAGGCGCTTGGCGAGGATGAGGCGGATGGGGCGGCCGTCCTTGGCGCTCACGCCGAAGTCCAGGGTGAGCACGCGGCGCATCCAGTGAAAGAAGCGCGTCTCGGTGACGGTGCCGGTGAGGCGGCGCAGGCCCGTGAAGGCGGTGTACAGGTCGTAGCGCTGGTGCCACCACTCCTGCCAGCGCAGTTGGTTCTCCCTGATTTGCTCCGCGGTGGCGCCCGGGGGCAAGGGGTCGTTGCGCCCGCTGATGTCGCAGAGCAGGCCCACCAGTTGCGCGCGCGCGTCGAGGTCGAGCTTGTCGTCGGCCAGGGTGGACATGAGCTCGGGCAGGATGAAGGTGTCCAGGCGGCGCAGCTCGTGGAGGGCCAGGGTGTCGCGGTGTCGCACCAGGCGGCGGATGAGGCGGGTGACGCGCGCCGAGGCGTAGTCGGAGCCGTACACGCTGTGGTAGCGCGCCCAGTACGCGGCGGGGTCTTCGGCCAGGGCGAGCTCCTCGTGGTTGCCGATGCGCTGGGCAATGGCCTCCAGGGCTTCGAGGGCGGCGTCGCGCGCGTCCGGGGGCAGGTGCGGCAACTCCGGCACCAGGTAGGGGATGACCGCGGCGCCCCGGTGGATGAGGTCGCGGATGGCGCGGCGGCGGGTGTCGGGCTGCTGGAGCTGGATGAGCGAGCGGGCGGTGTGGGTCTGGATGTCCTCGATGGCCGGGTTGAGAAACAGCGGCAGGTGGAGCGCCAGGGCGCGCTGGTAGGCGTCGGGGCTCTCGTCGTCATTCACAGCGAACGCCGGGGGAGGGGCAAAGGCCTGGGAGGCGTCCAGGGCGTGGGCGTGGGTGTCGGTGTGGGCGCTGGAGCGGTCCAGGGCCAGGTTGATGAGGATGAAGGTAAACAGCGCAATGCCGAACACCGTGGGGATGAGCGTGACAATGCGGCGCAGCAAAAACCGGAGCATCAGGGGTGCCCTCCCCGGTGTGCCGCGCGGGGGCTTCGTTCGGAGCCGACGCGGTACAGGTGGCGTTCGTCGAGCTCGTCGGCGCGCAGCCGGATGCCGGCGATGTCGCTGCGGGCAACAAAGGAGCGCAGGGGCCGCGAGATAAAGGACAGGGGGCGCGCGTCGTCGCAGTGCTGGGCCAGGGTGTCGCGCGGGGCGTGGACGTCGATGTAGGGCAGGGGCAGGTTGCCGCTGTCAAAGGGCTCGGCGCTGTCGATGGAGACCCAGGCGGCGTCGTAGCGTTGGGCGTGCAGGCGCTGTTGAAAGAGGTTGTCGCCCACCTCCACCAAGCCCATGCGGATGCCGGCTTTGTGCAGGTCGCGCTGCAGCAGGTGCACGACGCGGCTGTGGGTGCGGTTGAGCTTGGGCACGAGCAAGTCGAAACGCAGCGGGGCGCCGTCGCGCCACAGGGAGCCGTCCTCTTGGAGGGCCCAGCCCGCTTTTTGCAAGTGGGTCCGGGCGCGCTCAATGGAGAAGACCGGTGCCGCCGGGGCGCGAGGGACGGACATCCAGGGCGCCGTCACCAGCAGCTCGCGGCAGCGGAACAGCGCGTGGCGCAAGGTGTCGCGGTCGATGAGGCGGTCGAGGGCGCGGCGGGTGTCGGCGTCGCGCAGGGCCGGGACGCGCGGGTTGTACACAATGGCCGTGGTGTGCGTGCTCGGGGCGAGGCGCTCTCCTGTCATCGGCTCGTGGGCCGCCGCGTGGGCCCCGGAGACAATGTCGACTTCACCGCGCGACAGCAGGCGCAGGGCGCGCGCCGTGTCGGCCACAAAGCGGTACTCCAGCCGTTGCAACCCCGCCGGTGCCTCGCGCCAAGTCGACGAGCGGCGCAGCTCGAGGTGCTTGCCGCGCGACCAGTGGTGAAAGCGAAAGGGACCAGTGCCCAGCGGTGCGCGGGCCGCGGGATGGGCGGGGATGGTGCTGCCGGCGAAGACGTGCTCGGGCACGGGAAAGACGCGGCTCAAGCGGGCGGGCAGGGTGTCGCTGGGGGCGTCCAGGGTGATGTGCACGGTGGTGTCGTCGGCGGCGCTGACCTCGGCCACGTCGGCGAAGCTGCGCGCCACAACGGTGCCGCCCTGGGGGTCGAGGATTTGCGCGAAGGTGAAGGCGACGTCCCGGGCGGTGAAGGGCGTTTGGTCGTGCCACAGGGCGTTGGGCACGAGGGTGAGGGTCCAGTTGAGGCCGTCGTCCTCGGTGTGCCAGGCGTTGGCCAGCCCCGGCGAGAGGGCGCCGGTAAAGGCGTCGGCCACGACGAGCGGCTCCACGACCTCGTGGGCGATGATGCTGGCGGTGGCGCGGTGCTGGGTGTAGAGGGGCAGCAGCGTGTCGGGCTCGCTGGTCAGGGCAATGGTGGCGCTGCCGCTGCGGCGCGCGGGGGCGGCGGAAGCGTCGTCGGCGTCGTCGTAGTCGGCAACGGCGGGTTGCCACAGGTCGGGGGCGGTGCATTGGGGCGTCGCGGAGGCCGTCGCTGGGGAGGCGCCATCCTGGGGACCACGGGTCAGGCACGCGCTGGCCGTCAGGCAGAGCAGGGCGCAAAGCCCCAGGCGGGCGGGCGCGGCAACGGATGTGGACAGGCGGCGGTGCATGAAGGTTTTTATAACTGAATCCCCGTGATAAATCGAATAGTGAACCCAAGGCCGCAGGTCGTTCTTTTTCGGCCCGGCCCCAGACAAGGAGCACCCCCATTGAACGCCGCCCAACGTACCCGCAAACGAGAACAACTGGCCGCCAACATCGACGGCGCCATTCTGCTGCTGGGCAGTGACCCGGCCCCGCGCAACGCCCCCACCAACACCCATCCCTTCCGCCAGGACTCACACTTCCTGTACTTCACGGGCCTCGCGGCGCCTGCGCTGGCCTGGCTGCGCGCTCCCGACGGCGGCGACACCCTGTACGCCACTGCGCGCGACGTGAAAGACATCGTGTGGAACGGCCCGTCCCCCAGCCCCGCCGATTACGCGGCCCAGGCCGGCATTGCCCAGGTGGCGCCCTTGTCCCAACTCGCAGACGACGTGGCGAAGCTGCGCGCGCGCGGGGTGCCCATTCACTACCTGCCGCCCTACCGCGCCGACGCCCGGTACACCTTGTCGCGCTTGCTCGCGGTGCCCGTCGACCGCGTTAACGACGGGGCGAGCGCGCCGTTGTCCGCAGCGGTGGCCGCCATGCGGTCGGTGAAGTCCGCTGACGAGGTCGCCGAAATCGAGCGGGCCTTGGGGGTGACGGCCCAACTGTACGACGCGGCGCTTTCCGAGATGGCGCCGGGGAAATCCGAGCGCGACGTGCTGGCGGCGGTGACCCAGGTGGCGGTGCGCGCCGGCATGCCCTTCTCCTTCGCGCCCATTATTACGGTGCGCGGCGAGTTCCTGCACAACCCCGGCTGCGCAGCCCAGATGCGCCCCGACGACCTGCTGCTCATCGACATCGGCGTGGAGGCGGCGCCCTCGCACTACTGCTCCGACATCACGCGCACCTTTCCGGTGGGCGGGCGGTTCAGCGCCCAGGCGCGCGCGGTGTACGAAATCGTGCTGGCGGCCCAGGCGGCGGCCATTGCCCAGGCGGGTCCGGGGGTGCCCAACACCGAGGTGCATCTGGCGGCGGTGCGGGTGATTGTCGCGGGGCTCAAGTCCCTGGGCCTGCTGCGCGGCAACGAGGAGGAAGCGGCCCGGCGCGGGGCCCACACGCTGTTCTTTCCCCACGGCATCGGGCACATGCTGGGGCTGGACGTCCACGACTTGAGCGACTTGGGCGACCTCTCTCACCTCACGCCCCGCAGGACTCAGAGTGATTCGGTCAGGACTCAGAGTGATTCGGTCGGGACTCAGAGTGATTTGGTCAGGACTCAGAGTGATTCATCCCGTCTCGATATTGGCAGCGCGCTCCGCAGCACGCAGAGTGATTACGGTCTTCACCTGCTGCGCCTCACCCGCCCGTTGGCAGCGGGAAACGTCGTCACTGTCGAGCCCGGCATTTACTTCATCCCCGACCTGGTGGCGCAGTGGCAGGCGTCGCAGCGCTTGGCCGAGTTCATCGACTACGCAGCGGTGGCGCCCTTCTTGGGCCTCGGCGGCATCCGCATCGAAGACGACATTCTCATCGAGTCGGGCGGCGCCCGGGTGCTCGGTCCGGTGCCCATTCTCAAGTCGCCAGACGACATCGAAGCGCGTCTCCGCGGGTAGCTTTTTTGTCCCGAAAAATGCTTGACAGGGCGCGGCCTTTCGCCGATATTCCTGCCGCTTTACGGCGTTCCTGTTTAGCTCAGTCGGTAGAGCGGGTGGCTGTTAACCACTAGGTCGGCGGTTCAAGTCCGTCAACAGGAGCCATTGGAAGGCCCAACCAATCGCCTTCCAAGACCACCGCTGCAACAGCGGATTTTATATGAGAAAGCCTGGTCTTCGGATCGGGCTTTCGTCATTTTGGGGTGGTGGTTTGGGGTGGTCGTTTTCGCGTCGTTTTGGGGTGCTGTTTCGGTGCCGTTTTCTTTTCGTTTCTCGCAACGCATTCTCGCCCTTGGGGGTTCGGCTTCCACACGCATTGTCGCTGTCTTCGGTGTAGGGGAGCCCCCCGTGGTCGCCTGGGCCCTTGCGGGTACCCTGCCAAAAACACTGTCCGAATCACTCTGAACGCCCCGTTTTTTCGCCGCCCAAAACGGGACAATATCTGTCTCGCGACGGGACAGTATTTGGCCGAATTTCAAAAACCTAAAATAATGCTCAATAATTTCAGTGGGTTACACAGTGCACATATGTGCACTGAGGTTTTCTCCCGCGCATCGAACTGCGTCCAGGCGGGTTTTTCATGCCGTGCAACATTCCGCGTTGCCGGGGTGCCCCTTGCGGGTTTTCATGCATCCCAATGCCGTGCAACATTCCGCGTTGCCGGGGTGCCCCTTGCGGGTTTTCATGCATCCCAATGCCATGAAACATCCCGGTGTAGTCAGTATGGAGCGACCAACT
>LSQX01248115.1_pt1 | contig 47746 bp, 38 predicted proteins | sample 654561 | NCBI WGS metagenome assembly LSQX01 (sample SAMN04489861, study PRJNA283612) | anaerobic digester metagenome | isolation source: 4 biogas reactors fed with cattle manure at either 37C or 55C with and... | place: Denmark: Kongens Lyngby | collected 2014
AGCCTTTTCTGAAAGTGCCTAAATATTCTGATTTCTCTGAAAAATAATCGGCTATTACAGCTTAATTAAATGAGCAAGTTGATAAAAGCTAAAAGATGCAAGCCATGCCAGAGTAGATGTATAGAAAATTACAAACAATGGCCATTTCCATGTTCCTGATTCCTTTTTAATAGCTGCAATTACCCCAACACATGGGAAATATATCAGAATAAAAAGCATAAAGCTCATTGCTACAATGCCATTATATATCGGCTGCCCTGCCCGTTCACCATCCTGATATTTCTGAGCCTGAAGCTTACTGCCAAAAGATGACGGATTCTCAACACTATCATCACTTTCCAGATACAGTACGCCAAGAGTTCCAACAACGACTTCTTTTGCAGCAACACCGGTTAAAACAGCAACACTCATTTTCCAGTCAAAACCCAGGGGTCGCATAACAGGTTCAATAGCTTTACCTAACTGACCTATATATGAATTTTCCTGTTGTATAAGGCGCAATTCCAAATTATTTTCTACAGGATGATTTTGTGTTATTAACGAATCCGATAAACGAGGGAAATAGCTAAGTGCCCATATAATAATGGATGCTGCAAGTATTACACCGCCAATTTTACGCAAATACTGCTCAGCCCTGTACCACATATGCTTAACTATTGACTTCAGGGTCGGTAATCTGTATGGTGGTAGTTCCATTACAAATGGCATATCCTGTTTCTTAAAGAAAACTTTGCTAAAAAGTATTGAAGATAATACTGCGATAAGGATTCCCGTAAAATACAGTGAAAAGAGAATAGCACCCTGATATTTTGTAAAAAACGCACTTATAAACAATATGTACACTGGAAGTCTTGCACTGCACGACATGAATGGATTAATCAGCATCGTTATAATCCGGTCGCGACGGCTTTCGATTATACGCGTTGATAGAATAGCCGGAACATTACAGCCAAAACCCATTATAAGAGGGATAAACGATTTACCATGCAAACCTATATGATGCATAAATTTATCCATTATAAATACTGCACGTGCCATATAACCGGTATCTTCCATCAGGGAAATGAAGAAATAAAGTAAAAGAATATTGGGCAAAAATACAATCACCCCTCCTACCCCGCCAATTATTCCCTGTACCAGTAGATCCTTTATCCAGCTTTCAGGTAATGCAACATTAATAATATTAGAAATCTCACTTACACCCCATTCGATCCACTCCATTGGATACTGCCCAAGCTTGAAAGTGGTGTAAAATGTAATATACATAAAGAGCAAAAAAATTGGAATACCCCACAGCCTGTCAGTTACAACCCTGTCAATCCACTCGCTTTTGCGTACTTTCTTTTCAGGACTTGGTGTTAATGTTTCCATTATAGCACCGGAAATGAAGCCATAGCGCGCATCAGTGATCAATGACTCTGTATCAACCTGCATTTCTTTTTCAATTCGTGCTATATGCTCATTTGTAGTATTAAATATTTCTTCTACATTCACGCATTGCTTTACTATATCGTGAGCATGCCGGTCGTTTTCAAGTAGTTTAATCGAAATAAACCGAGGAGAGATATGATTGGTTATGAAGTCATTTTCCTTTATCCTTATCTTGTCTTGTATATCAATAATTGCTTTTTCAATAGTAACACCATAATTAATATGTATATGCCTGAGCATTGGTTCCCGATCGTGATATACTTCTGCTATAGTATCAAATAATTTCTTTATCCCCTTTCCTTTCGATGCCACTGTCGGAACAAAAGGAATACCAAGTAGTCTGCCAAGATTTTCATAATCCAATTTATCGCCCTGACGTTCAAGGTCGTCATACATATTTAATGCTACAACAACCTTTATATCCATATCAATGAGCTGAGTTGTAAGGTAAAGATTGCGTTCAAGATTTGAAGCATCAACAATATTTACAACTACATCAGGTAATTTATCAACAATGAAATCACGAACATAAAGCTCCTCAGGTGAATATGCCGTTAATGAATAGGTTCCGGGTAAATCGGTAATAATATATTCATGATCACCCATTTTAAACCGGGCTTCCTTTGCGTCTACAGTTACACCGCTATAGTTTCCAACTCTTTCTCTTGAATTTGATGCAAAATTAAAAATTGTGGTTTTGCCTGAATTCGGATTTCCAACAAGAGCTACATTAATGGTCTTTTGCTTGCTCTTAGCTGATTCTCTTAACAGCAGATCACCTGGAATACCTGACAAACCATTTGAATTATTAGTTTTTACCTCGCTTTCGCTTGCTATCTCTATAAGTGCGGCTTCTGAATTCCGTAACGAAACATTATAGCCCATTATATTGTATTCCACCGGATCTTTAAGGGGTGCTCGCTGTATTGTAGTAATCTCTTTTCCTGCTACAAAACCCATTTCGATAATGCGCTTACGAAATGCACCACGTCCTTTAACTTTGGTAATGATGGCCTTTTCTCCTACTTCAAGTTGCAGTAAGTTCACAGTTAGTATATATTTAAGTGATTAAGTTAAATACACGAATTCATTATTTAGAATTATTTTAAACTGCAAAGTTATTGGAATTTTGTAAATAGCAGGTATAATAATATTTGATTAATATTTTTTTTACTTTTGAAAACAGAAATAATTATCAAAAAATACTGGTGGTGCTATGAAAAAGGGTTACCTTATACTCCTTGTTGGCTTAATTGTAAGCGGTTGCATGAGTTCATCAAAGCTGATGCAATCAGGCAGATATGATGCTGCACTGGATAGAGCAGTTAAAGAACTGCGTAAGAATCCTGATAAAACAGAAGAAATCCTTGCTCTTGAACGGGCTTATTCAATTTTGAACGAACGCACGATTGAGCGCATTAACTTCCTGATGCTTGATAATAATCCCCGCAATCTTGAGGAATTAATAAACCTTTATTCAGAATTAAAGTACCGGCAATCGCTTGTACGAACTGTATTACCGTTGAATCTTCCTGACAGGGTTATTAATTACCCTTATGTTAACTATGATACAGAAATCATAGAAGCTAAAAATTCTGCTGCAGGCTATTTTTATGATAATGCCATGAGGCTGATGCAACAAAAAACAAAAGAAGCCTACAGGCAGGCTCATTTGGAATTTAAAAAAGCAAAAACCTACAGCCAAAACTATCAGGATATTGACAAAATGATACAGAAATCAAAATATGATGGAATAAGCAGAGTACTTATCATGGTTCATAATCACACTCCTATAAGGCTAAGTGATGATTTCTTGAATAACCTTCTAACTGTAAAACCAGAAGAACTGGATAGCGAATGGGTTGAGTATTATTTCAAAGACCTGGATGAATCTATTATGTTTGATTATTATATTGTAGTGAACCTTAGATCATTCGATATTTCGCCTGATAATACAAAGGATAGCGACAGACTTGTTAAAAAGCGTGTACAGGATGGTTATGAATATATGCTTGACGACAGAGGCAATGTGGCTAAAGATACAGCCGGAAATGATATTAAGGTTCCCCGATATGTTAATTTAACCTGTGCCATTATTGAAACTTTGCAACAAAAACATGCCTATATTGAAGGAGATGTTGAATTTGTGTCGCTCAATCCACAAAGAATACTAAAAAAAGAACCGGTAGGAGCTTCAAATAGTTTTGAACACAGATCAGCCAGAGCTATTGGTGACCTTGGAGCTCTTGACGAAGGAACACTTAAATTAATTGATGCAAAGCAGCTTCCTTTTCCGGATGATGGCGAAATGGCAATACTTGCTACTGAAAGTTTAAGAATGGCAGTTGCACAGGTTATTCAAAAAAACAAAAGGCTTATCAAATAACCTTGCCTGAGCATCAACTTAAAAAACAATTATTATAATAGAGCAGGCAACAAAAAGGTATCAAAAAAAAAACGCCCGGAACTATGCCGGGCGCTTTTATAATGAGTTAATATTTATTACTTTACAATTAATTTATTGCTGATTATACTTTCGCTATTGTCAAGGCTTATCAGATAAACACCTTTTTTCAGATTACTAATATCGAGCTGCAGAACATTGTTATCGCTATTAATAATTCTGTAATCTTTTTGTAAAACACTACGTCCGCTCAAATCGCTTATGTTTACTTTAACCTGACCCGGCTTTGTTGTGTTGTATTCAATAAATACATTCTGAGAAGCAGGATTTGGATATATGTTTAAACGAACAATATCCTTCTTACTGCTTCCATCTAATTCATTAATACCTACAATAGCAAAGTGGTTCGTTTTATATATTCCACGACCAAATGTAGCAGCATAAATTCTGCCATAGTTATCAATACCGGGGAAAGTTTCATTATTAACCGAATCAATAGGTACAGTTACTGAAGGTGTATTAATAAGTTGCTGCTTCAACTGAACAACTGTTACATCGCCCATGGCTCCGTTTTGTGGTATCCATACAACCTGACTTGCATTAAGGTTTGTTGTAGTAAAAACTCCCATTTCAGTTCCAAGTATAGCTATATTTGAATTCTTCATTTCAATTAATGATGAATAAATTGGCATTTTGGGTAAATTGCCCTGAACTGATAAAAATTCAGGATCATCGCTGGTAGCATTTGTTGAACGATAGACATATTCATCATTACCATAATTACCCAAAGTGATAATTACATGATCATTATTTTGTGGGTCAACAGCAATAGAAGTAACAACTCTACCAGGGAAATCCAGAACCTCAGTGGTAACTATTTTGCACTGATCGCTTGTAATATCTGCTGACAATGAATCCTGTGCCTGATTCATATTACTCAGTCGGTATAATTTACCATCCCTGGTTCCTACCCAAAAATAATCTCCATCATTAGATAACCCCATGCTCTTGGGAATTCCAGTTGGGGTCAGAATCTTATACCATACTGCAGGTTTGGTAAACTGAATACCATAATTGGTCATAAAAACACTATTTTGAACATTTGTGCTTTTAATACCATAAAACAATCTGGTAAATATCTTATCCTTGATTTTTATAGAATCACCTGCATTTAAATCTTCAGCTAAAGTATATTGGAATGGATATCTGCCGTTCTCACTCCTCACCCAGATTGTACTGTTTGCTTCTAAGGTATCCCTTGCAACATATGTAATACTATCAATACTATGTTGATAATCGAAGTTTTCCCAATACAACATAACAGGTAGAAGATTAGTGATAGTTGTATTGATAGGAGAAAATGGTGCCAGAGCGGTGGTCTGACCTAAATCGTCAGAACGATACAGTGGAACAGGTTGAGCTGTAGAACTTGTTGGCACGCCTCTTGACCAGATAATGGCTTGTTGATTAACACTACTCATAAAAACATGACCACCATTCAAGCCATTACCATCAAAACTCTGAGCATATCCGTTTGTATTTCCATGTTCAGGAATATAAAGCACACCATTGGTTTGTGTTCCTAATATCATTTTCTTACCACTGTTAAACCCAACTGAATAGCATTGCGATGTAATATAGTTGCGATTTAAATTCTGGAAAGTCTTTAGTTCGTCTGTTGAAATGAAAATACCACGATCAGTTCCTATAATAAGGGTATTTATGTTATCAGGTTTAAAAGCATAGGAATGATGTTTTGATCCTATAAAATCTGGCTCAATACTACCTCCTGTTTTATTTAACCATTCATAATATCCATCTTCCTGCACTTTTACTCCTTTCCACATATCCATACCTCCTACCAGTATCATATCCGGATTGTCAGGATAAACAAGAATAGTATTTGCATACTGCCCAATATTATCAGGACCAAACAGGTTAAAGAACAAATTACTTGATCCGGGACCAACCACTCTCCAGGTTTCTCCTCTGTTTACTGACAGATAAATATTCTCCAATTGACCTACCGAGGCTCCACCTTTTGCAGCAACGCAATAAATATAATTAGGATTACTTGGAGCTATAGCAGCTTCAATCCGGGTTATATCAGCAAATGGAAGCCCTGCCGGTAATACTCCTGTTGAGTGATTAACAAAATTTTCAGGATCACCATTATCCGAAATATAAACCCTGCTATTACCTGTGGCTACAGTAATTCCGTCAGATCCAATTTTAACATCAAGCATCGGGAAATTTAAAATATTATTATCTATATCTGTTGCGGTTACCCAGCTATTTCCTCCATCACTTGAATATTTCAGACCTGTATGAGTGGCTGCATAAAGTTTTGACGGACTACTTGGATGAACTGCAAGCTCATTAACATACGCCCACTCTGACAAGCTATCATTAACAACAGGCTGAGTAGATGTCAGCAATTCAAAATTATCTCCTGTTTCAGATGACACAAACACGCCATTTCCCATAAAACCGGGATATGCTGAATACTGGAAAACTCGGAAAGTTTCTCCAGTTCCTACATATATTTTACCGTTACTTGCCTGTACCATCGAAGTTACATTCATGATATTGCCTGTGCCCGGAACTGATTCCCAGGTTATTCCTCCTGTAACTGACTTCCATATCCCACCGCTGGTAGAAGCAGCATAAATTGTTTTATATTCCGCATCGCGGATATCATATAAAACTGCACGTGTTCTGCCTCCAAAATTATCAGGTCCGGCATTTTCCCATACAATATCCGGTTCGTATCCAGCAGATTTTAGTTTCATTTGTTTCGCTTCAAGTACATCAGCAGGGTCAATTGTACCTGTGATCTGATTGTTTCTGATTGACATAAAATATTCATGATAGGAATCATGATCAGTCCAGCCAGTTTTTTGCAGCGTAACATCCTGATTTTTAATAGAATCAGCTGCTGTAAGACTCAAGATAGTAATGCCTGCAAGTACTGCCAGCACATTGAAAAGTAAATTTTTGTGTTTCATACCAGATTGAATTTAGACACTAAGATTTCTAATATTTATTAAGTAAGTTATTGTTAATCAGTAATTCAAACTCCATTTAAGATTTAAAAGAATTATCTTTTCTTTAAGCGAACAAAGATATATCAATTTTTCAATTAACCAATAATATGTTTAAAAATCGTAGTAATCCATATCTTTGCATTTCCGCATTATTAATATTTATAAAAGTAGTTTGTATTAAATTTTTGTTTAACCACAATTACAATTGCTTAAATTAATCATTAGTTATCAATGCTTTAACAAAGCAGCAATAAAATAATACAAGATGAAAATTTCATTTTTTAAAACCGGGAAACCAAAAGCTTTTAATTATCAGCCTCTATATTACGATGAGCGAAAGGAAGAACTGGAAAATATTAAAAAGCAAATACAGGGTAATTCAGAAGATGATGTAGTCGAGCGTATTCGTCTAAACATTCATCGTTCGTGGCGTGAACGCTATGACAGACGTCGCGGTAAAGGAGCTGTTTCAGGAGCCCGGTTGATAATTTATCTTATTATACTCGGCTTGCTGATATACCTTATCTTTTTTGCTAAATTCTTCTAAAAACAACTAACTTAACATTTATACATGCCAGATATAATCAAATTACTTCCCGAATCAGTGGCTAATCAGATTGCTGCAGGCGAGGTCATTCAACGGCCTGCTTCAGCAGTTAAAGAGTTGCTTGAGAATTCTGTGGACGCCGGGGCTGCTGATATAAAATTGTTTATTAAAGATTCAGGGCGGTCATTAATCCAGGTAAATGACAATGGTTGCGGAATGTCATTAACCGATGCCCGCCTGGCTTTCGAACGTCATGCAACATCGAAAATCCGGGAAGCAAATGATCTTTTTGCTATTCGAACCCTTGGTTTCAGAGGCGAAGCTCTTGCCTCAATTGCTGCTATTGCACAAATTCAGATTAAAACACGAAGACACGAAGATGAACTTGGAACTCTGATAGAGATTGAAGGATCTGATTTTAAACAGCAGTCGCCCTGCTCCTGCCCTGCCGGAACTTCAATTGCTATAAAAAACCTATTTTTCAATGTTCCTGCACGTCGTAATTTCCTGAAATCAAACACAGTGGAATTCAGGCATATAATTGAAGAGTTTCAAAGAGTAGCATTGGTTTATCCCGAAATTAGCTTTTCATTATACAACGATGATCGCCCGATGTTTGTACTTCAGGCAACAAATCTGAAACAAAGGATTATAAACCTGATGGGAAACCATTTTCTGAACCGGCTCATACCAATTGAAGAAAAAAATCCGGAAGCTAATATTATCGGATTTATAGGAAAGCCGGAGTTTGCAAAAAAAACACGTGGTGAACAATACTTTTTCGTGAACAAACGCTTTATTCGTAATGCCTATATGCACCACGCAGTTGGCAGCGCTTACAAAGAGCTTATTCCTGATGATTCTCACCCTGTGTATTTCATATATCTGGATGTAAATCCCGAAAATATAGACGTAAACATTCATCCCACAAAAACTGAAGTTAATTTCAGATATAATCAGGTTATTTATTCAATTCTGAAATCCTCGGTTAAAAAGGCTTTGGGAAAGTTCAGCCTCGAACCAACTCTTGATTTTGACAAAGAACAGGGAATTGAAATAACTCCTCTGCCACCAGGTTATATACCTAAACAGCCTGAAATAAAAGTTGATCCTGAATACAATCCTTTTAGCCAGCAGTCTGGTACAAGCCAGTTTCAGGTTAAAAAACCGGTTGACGATTCCTGGAAAAGTCTTTTCTTACAAAAAACTGAAGAACAGGCTTCGTATATTTTGCAGAGAGACACTAAAGAGGTATATACGGATAGCACTGAAAGCAATGAATTTACAACACCAGACAGTAATTTCCTTATCCAGTTGAACGCCCGTTACATAGTTGCCCCCGTAAAATCTGGATTAATGCTTATTGATCAGTATCAGGCGCACCAGCGAATTTTATACGATAAGCTGCTTGAGAGACTGTCAACAAATAAAACCGGTTCACAAAAAAGCATGTTCCCTCAAACCGTTCATTTTAGTCCGGCAAATGCTGATATTGTAAAAGAAATACTTCCTCAGCTTAATTCTCTTGGGTTTGAAATTGAATCTCTGGGAATGAACACCTATGTTGTTAGTGCTATTCCGGGAGATTCAGAAAATGAAGATATAAATGAACTTTTAGAGAAGATAATTGATAATTATAAGAAGAATCTTATTGATCTAAAAAGCGACAGAAATACTAATCTTGCAAGGTCAATGGCAAGGCAAATGGCAATAAAGCCGGGCAAAATTCTTGGCAGCGAAGAAATGATGGAAATTATCAACCAGTTATTTGCAAGTAAAGCACCGGAAATATCTCCTGATGGCAGTCCTACCATTCGCATTATTACATTGAATGAGATCAATAAAAAATTCAGGGAATAAAACAGATTAAATATGAGTAATGGGTATTACAGACCAACGGGCTTTCAGGTATTGCCTCCGGTAGTAAAAAACCTGCTGATCATTAATGGTTTGGCTTTTTTAGCTACAATGGCACTTCAAAGCTCTATGGGTATTGACCTTATTGATAAATTCGGATTAAGATACATGGGAGCCGAAAAGTTTGCCCCGTATCAGTTCATCACATACATGTTTTTACATGCAAACTTTGCTCATATTTTTTTCAATATGTTCGCTTTGTGGATGTTTGGTAATGCACTGGAAAATATATGGGGTCCCAAAAAATTCCTGATCTATTATCTGGTTACCGGTATAGGGGCAGCTATTGTACATTATATCACTATTTATCTGACCCTGAAACCGGATCTTACAATTATCAACAGGTTTCTTGCTGATCCTGGAATTGTGAACCTTAATGACCTTATTGCCAACCATCGTTTTATGATAAATCAGTCGTCAGGCGAGATATGGGAACATTTTAACGGATTTAAAAGGGATATGGCAATGTTAGATCATAATCCGGGTAATTATGATGCCTTGCAACGCAGTATTGAATTCATGTCAGAATATAAAACATATTTTCTGAACCTGCCAAATGTAGTCGGGGCTTCAGGTGCAGTTTTCGGGATACTCCTTGCTTTCGGAATGATATTTCCCAACTATATTATTTACATTTATTTTGCAATCCCTATAAAAGCCAAATGGTTTGTAATTTTATACGGCTTGCTTGAGCTTTATTTAGGATTTTCGCAATCGTCAAGCAATGTTGCTCATTTTGCCCATCTTGGCGGTATGATCTTTGGCTATTTCCTTATTATTTTATGGCGTTATAAAAATAAGCCCAATCCTTATTAAATATGTATCAGCAAACCACTATTCTTGACCGCTTAAAAACCTTTTTTGGCAGCTTTTCTGCTTTACCAATGCTAATTTTGATAAATATTAGTATATGGTTGCTCATCAGGTTTTTAGGAGTTTTTGTATTCCTTTTTTCGAGTGGCGAAGGAAACACATTATATGTTTTAAATAACTTTGTTACACAATGGCTTGCTGTACCTGCCAACGTTGAAGTACTTCTTGCAAAACCATGGACACTTGTAACTTACATGTTTCTCCACCTCGATTTCTTTCATATTTTGTTCAATATGTTATGGTTGTTCTGGTTCGGGCAGATATTCCTGCAATACCTTAATAGCCGCCAGTTGACATTTACATATTTTACCGGAGGATTGTCAGGTGCATTAATCTTTATTCTGTTTTATAATATTTTTCCTGTATTTAAGGCAGCTTTGCCTCAAGCGCTGGCATTAGGTGCGTCAGCATCGGTATTGGCAATTGTTGTTGCAATTTCTTTCTATGTTCCAAATTACACAATCCACCTTCTTTTATTAGGTCCTATAAAACTCAAATATATCGCTATTTTCAGTGTTATTGCCGATTTCTTTATGATCCAGTCAGGGAATGCCGGAGGACATATTGCACATCTTGGAGGGGCATTATGGGGGTTCATTTTCATTTATGCTTTCAAAAAAGGATTTGACATGTCGAAATTCCTGAAATTTAATTTGTCAAAACCTGCTTTTCGGTTCAAAAGGAAGAAAAAATCGTCATTTAGAAATGTTTATGTAAATGAGCGTCCATTGACTGACGAAGAATATAATCTTAAGAAAATTGAGAATCAGAAGAAAATTGACAGGATTCTTGAAAAAATTAAACGCTCAGGGTATGACAGCCTTAGCAAGGAGGAAAAGGATTTCCTTTTTTACAAAAGCCGCAGATGATATTTGCACATATGATTAATATCGGTTAAAATGTCGTTTAAAAAAATTGGAAAGCAAATACCAAGATTCATTTCAGGCACTGCTTTACTGTTTAACTTATTTTCAGCTTTTGCCCTGCTTTTATGCTATCTGGCTTCCTTCACCGATCCTGTTAAATTCTGGCCAATGATATTTTTTGCTCTTGCTTATCCTTTTCTGCTAATTATCAATATTTTATTTGTTTTATACTGGCTTTTTCTATTCAAGCGATGGGTGTTCTTATCACTCATTACTATTAGTATTGGCTGGTCTTATCATACCGGTTTTGTGAAAATCTCAGGCATTGAAGAAAATCCGATTAAAAACCAAAGCATCAGAATAATGTCATTCAATGTCAAAAATTTTGATAACAGAAATAGGATTAATAAAGAAATAGGCCACACGAAAAACAGGATTTTTGATATGGTTAAGACTGAGGCACCTGATATAGTGTGTTTCCAGGATTTCTATTGTGATAATACAGCGGATTTTAACACCGTAGAGTTGTTAACTACGAAATATGATTTTCAATATTATTATACTGCACCACCAAATATACGTATCAGACAAAACTATCCCGGAACTACGACTTTTAGTAAATACCCGATTATAAATGCCGGAACTTATGTTTTTAAAAGTCTGCCCGACTATGTTGGAATCATAACGGATATTGCAGTGCAAACTGATACTTTTCGGATCCTTAATTTTCATTTTAAATCCAATATGCTCAGTAAATATGAGCGTACAATGTTTCATGAAATTCCTCAGACCAAGAACCAGGAAGAAACTGCGACAAAGTTTAAAGGTGTATATAGAAAGGTAAAAGAATCTACGAAACTACGTGCCATACAATCAGTAAAAGTAAGGCAGCTAATTGAAAAATCACCCTACCCTGTAATTCTTTGCTGCGATCTTAACGATACTCATACCTCATACACGTATAAACAAATTACAAAAAACCTGAATGATTCATTTACAACAAGTGGCAAAGGCTTTGGCAGTACTCATATAGGTTTGTTTCCTGTTCTACGTATTGATTATATATTTCATGATCCTTCTTTCAAAGCATGGGGCTTTAAGACCATACGTAAACATTTGAGTGATCATTACCCCATAGTTACGAATCTTTCCTATGAGTCAGATGAGGGATAGCAGGAAGAAAAATAAAACTATAATACAATGATTATATGCACCTTATAGCGGCTTGTTAAAAGTTTGGTTTAAGTGCATACTTTTCGTAAAACTCTTCAATTTTTTGAACAGCTTCTTCAGCAGTATTCACCAGAGAGAACAAATCCATATCTTCTTTACTGATCTTCCCGGTTTCAAGCAGACGTTCCTTTATCCAATAAATTAGACCTTCCCAAAAAGTTTTGCCAACCAATACGATAGGGAAACTTATGAGCTTATGTGTCTGTATCAGGGTTATGGCTTCAAACAATTCATCAAGAGTACCGAAACCACCTGGCAGCACAATATACCCCTGAGCATAACGCATAAACATCACCTTGCGGACAAAGAAATAATCAAAATTAATGAGTTTATCGGGATCAATAAATGGATTTGCAACCTGTTCATGTGGCAGCATTATATTTAATCCCACTGATTTTCCACCACCAAAATGCGCTCCTTTATTAGCTGCTTCCATTATTCCAGGACCGCCACCGGTAATAATACCGAATCCTTTTTTGGTTAGCAGATAAGCTATTTCTTCTGCCAATCTGTATGTTGGATCCCCTGGTCTGGTACGTGCCGAGCCAAATATTGAAACACAAGGTCCTATCCTTGACAGTGTTTCATAGCCCTCAACAAATTCTGCCATGATCTTAAAAACTGACCATGAATCATGGGTTTTAATTTCGTTCCAATTTTTGGGCTTAAACGCCTCTCTTATACGGTCTTCAGTATTAAATTCCGGTTTATTCATTTTCTTATATTTCGTTTTTAATATTTTTATGGAAAAATTTTGCTCAATAAACAAAATTCTAACCATCTCACAAATTTAATTCACTTTTAAGAAATTCAGCAGTATAACCTTTATTTTGTGCTACTATTTCTTCGGGTGTTCCTTCTGCCACAATATATCCACCTTCTTCCCCACCTTCAGGACCAAGATCAATTATATAATCCGCAGTTTTTATGACCTCCATATTATGCTCGATCATGATTATAGAATTACCCTTATCCACAAGCCTGCTTAGCACATCCAGTAAAACTTTTACATCTTCGAAATGCAGTCCGGTAGTTGGTTCATCAAGAATATAAAGTGTTTTTCCTGTATCTTTTCTTGATAGCTCAGTTGAAAGCTTTACACGCTGAGCTTCTCCTCCCGATAATGTAGTACTTCGCTGCCCCATAGTAATGTATCCTAATCCAACTTCCTTAAGAGTTCGGATTTTACGAACAATTGAAGGAATGTTTTCAAAAAACTCCAGTGCCTGATCAATGCTCATGTTGAGTACATCACTGATTGATTTAGCTTTATATCTGACTTCGAGAGTTTCTCTGTTATAACGTTTCCCGTAGCAGGTATCACATAAAACATGAACATCGGGTAGAAAATTCATTTCAATGACCTTCACACCAGCTCCTTTACAGGTTTCACACCGTCCGCCTTTCACATTAAACGAAAACCGACCAGGTTTATATCCTCTTATATTTGCTTCGGGCAACTGGGCATATAATTTCCTTATTTCATCGAAAACACCTGTATATGTAGCAGGATTTGAGCGTGGGGTCTTACCTATGGGTGACTGATCAATTTCTACGATCTTGTCAATATTTGAGATCCCAAGAATCTTTTGATATGGAAGTGGTTCTTTTTCTGAACGGTAAAACTTCTTGTTTAGAATGGGGAATAAGGTATTATTGATCAAAGATGATTTTCCGCTTCCCGAAACGCCTGTTACACAAATAAATATACCAAGCGGTATTTTCAAATCAATGTTTTTAAGATTGTTGCCCGAAGCTCCTTTGAGCACAATGGTCTTGCCATTGGGAACCCGGCGTTTTTCAGGGATTGAAATAGATTTTTTTCCACTAATATAATCGCAGGTTATAGTATCGCAATAATGCATTTCTTTAGGTGTTCCCTGAGCCACTATTTTCCCACCTAAACGCCCTGCGCCGGGTCCTATATCTATAATATGATCAGCGGAAAGTATCATTTCCTTATCGTGTTCAACCACAATAATTGAATTACCAAGGTCTCTGAGATCCTGTAAAGCCTTGATAAGTCTTTGATTATCACGCTGGTGCAACCCTATACTTGGTTCATCAAGAATATACAACACTCCTACAAGCTGAGAACCAATCTGTGTTGCCAGACGAATTCGTTGCGACTCGCCACCACTGAGACTGGCGGCAGGCCGGTTCAGAGTAAGATAACCAAGCCCCACCTGCAAAAGGAAATCAATACGGTTATTTATTTCCCTTAAAATTTCATGAGCCACTACCCTGCGGCGTTCGTCTATTTTATCCTTTGCCTGATTTACCCATTCCCACAAATGAATCAGATCCATATTTACCAGATCCGCTATTGAAGTTTCTGCAATTCTGAAATGCAACGACTCAGTTTTAAGCCTTGCACCTTTACATACCGGACATTCTATTTTATTCATGAAACCCGAAGCCCATTTTCTGATACTTGCTGATCCACTTTCATTATCCTGGTTCAGAATGAAATTTATAATACCGTCGAAATTAAGGTTATATGTACCTATTACCCCAAGATATTCATTTTTGACCTTTATAATTTCCTGAGTACCATAAAATATCTTATCCATGGTTTCGGAATTCAAGTCACCAACGGGTGTATCAATACTAAATCCTTGATTTTTAAGGATCCCTTCTACCTGTTTGAAAATCCAGCTCTCACGATATTCGCCCAATGGTGCAAGCCCTCCTTTGCGGATAGACCTTGACGGGTCAGGCATTATCTTATCCATATCAGCTTCTGAGATCATACCCAGTCCATTGCAGCGCGGGCAGGCTCCATAAGGCGAATTGAAAGAAAAAGTATTTGGTTCGGGCTCATTATAACTAATCCCTGACGAGGGGTCCATTAACAAGCGACTGTAATATTCAACCTTTTCAGTATCATTATCCATCATCAGTAATGTGCCACGTCCGAATTTCATTGCAGTCTGAACCGATTGTGAGAGGCGCCTCAATGTATTATCAGAAATCTTCATATGATCCACAACCAGTTCAATATCATGGATCATATAGCGATCTAGCTGCATCCTGACAACTAATTCCTTTATCTCACCATCAACCCTGACTTTCAAAAAGCCCTGCTTACGCAGATTATCAAGCAGTTCGCGATAATGCCCCTTACGCCCTTTGACCAGTGGAGCCAGTATCAGCACATTCTTTTTATTGTATTTTTCTGAGATAAGTTGAACAATCTGATCTTCAGTATGCCTTATCATCTTCTCCCCGCTTATGTATGAGTAAGCGTCGGCAACGCGTGCAAAAAGCAATCGGATAAAATCATAAATCTCAGTAATTGTACCCACGGTAGACCGGGGATTACGTCCGGAGGATTTTTGTTCAATTGCCACAACAGGACTCAAGCCTTTAATCTGGTCAACATCAGGGCGTTCAATATGACTAATGAACTGACGGGCATATGCTGAAAAAGTCTCCATATATCGGCGTTGACCCTCGGCATAAATAGTGTCAAAAGCAAGAGAAGATTTTCCGCTCCCACTCAAACCTGTAATTACAACCAGCTTATTACGGGGAATAACCAGATCAATATTCTGAAGATTATGAACACGGGCTCCAAGCACTTCTATCTTTTCGTCCTGTTGCTTAATATGCTTATCCTTGCCTGTATTACTATTTTTGTTATGCATGAACCCCCGGTTAAATTAAAAGTTTGCAAAATTAGCGAAAAATCCTGAGGGCTTGATTGAATGTAATAATACAAAAATAAAAGAATAGTGGTTTTATTAAAAACATGAGCCAAATTATTAATCCGTGTAATGTAAAAACATATTTTGCTCTTTTGCAGCAGATATTTGATGTTATGACGGCTGATAAAATAAATTTTCATTCAAGCTATTTTCAGTTTTTCAATTCAATTACAAAAACTCCTACTTTTGTACATCAAACAATTACATCATGATACTTTATTTTCAAGCTGAACACCCACTATTTTATGTAATTTCTTATTCAGAAAAACTTACAGATCAGACAATTGAGAAATTAAGATGGTTATTTGGAAACGCTTCTTTTGTTGACAAAATAAGGCTTGAAGGTTTTTTCATTGGTCCCCGGAGCGAAATGATAACTCCGTGGAGTACGAATGCTGTGGAAATAACACAAAACATGGGAATAAACGGAATAACACGGATTGAGAAATTCTTTGCAGCTGAAAACGACAAAGTCTCCTATGACAAAATGTTACAACAACTATATAAAGGCATTGATCAACAAATTTTCACAATTGATCGCAAAGCTGAGCCCTTAAAGCCATTACATGATATTTCGGACTACAATCATGAATTTGGATTAGCATTGAGCAATGATGAAATTGCTTACCTTGAAGAACTTAGTAAAAAAATAAAACGTCCTTTGACTGATTGCGAAGTTTTTGGGTTTTCACAGATAAATTCCGATCATTGCCGTCATAAAATTTTCAATGGTAAATTTATAATTGATGGTAATGAAAAGGATGAAACACTTTTTCAATTAATAAAAAAGACATCGAAACTTAATCCGGGCAAGATGATTTCGGCATATAGCGATAATGTGGCTTTCATACAAGGTCCTGAGGCTATTCAGTTTGCGCCCCTTGTTCAGCATAAATCTGATTTTTTTGTACTTAAAGATATAGAAACAGTGCTTTCACTTAAAGCCGAAACTCATAATTTTCCCACTACTGTAGAACCATATAATGGTGCCGCAACGGGCACAGGCGGCGAAATACGTGATCGTATGGCGGGAGGAAAGGGCAGCCTGCCACTTGCAGGAACTGCAGTGTATATGACATCGTATCCCAGACTTGACCCTTCTTTAAAATGGCAATCCACCCTGAACGAGAGGAAATGGCTATATCAGACTCCGCTGGATATTTTAATAAAAGCCTCAAATGGTGCCAGCGATTTTGGCAATAAATTCGGGCAGCCCCTCATTTGTGGCAGCTTATTCACTTTTGAACACCATGAATCTGGAAAAACACATGGTTATGATAAAGTAATCATGCTTGCCGGAGGAATTGGTTATGCCAGAAAAGAAGATGCTATAAAAGGTAATCCTGCTCCCGGCGACCAGATCATTGTCATGGGTGGAGATAATTACAGGATAGGATTGGGAGGTGGTGCTGTTTCGTCAGTAGCAACAGGCGAATATGCCAATCAGATTGAAATGAATGCCGTTCAGAGATCAAATCCCGAGATGCAAAAACGCGTTTTTAACGTAATAAGGGCAATGACTGAAATTGACGAAAACCCTATAGTTTCAATACATGATCATGGCGCCGGCGGACATCTTAACACCATCAGCGAGTTAATTGAAAATACAGGAGCTGTTATCAATATGAATAAATTGCCTTTAGGCGATCCTACCCTTTCTCCGAAAGAACTAGCAAGTAATGAATCGCAAGAGCGCATGGGACTGGTTGTAAAGAGCAAAGATTTTAATTTGCTGAAACTCATTTCAGAACGTGAACGTGCGCCAATGTTTAATGTAGGAGTAGTTGGTTCAGACCATCGCCTGGTTTTCGATAATCCTGAAGCAGATAATAAACCAGTTGATCTTTATATAAGTGATTTATTTGGTAAGGCACCGCAAACTGTACTTAATGACAAACATTTGCAGCATACATACGAAGACATTGAATATCAGGAAAATGAAACAGAGCGGTATATTAAAAATGTTCTCCGGCTGGAATCTGTTGCCTGTAAAGACTGGCTTACCAATAAAGCTGATCGTTCGGTAACAGGAAAAGTAGGAATGCAGCAATGTACGGGCGAATTGCAGTTACCTTTGAATAATCTTGGGGTAATGGCTATTGATTATCAAGGCTTTAAAGGTGTTGCAACTGCAATTGGCCATGCTCCTTTGCCAGCCCTTATTGATCCTGAGGCAGGTTCGCGATTAAGCATCGCTGAGGCATTAACCAATCTGGTTTGGGCACCACTGACATATGGACTGGCAGGAGTTTCATTAAGTGCAAACTGGATGTGGCCTGCAAAAAATGAAGGAGAAAACAACAGGTTGTACCAGGCAGTTAAAGCAGCCAGCGATTTTGCTATTGCGCTGGGTATCAACATTCCAACAGGAAAGGATTCACTTTCAATGACTCAAAAATATCCTGACGGAAAAACCGTGTTTGCTCCCGGAACTGTTATCATATCAGCCATTGCCGAAGTTGAGAATATTCAGAGAGTAATTACTCCGGTTTTAAAAGCAGACTTATTGACAACGTTAGTTTACATTGATTTCTCAAACGAACATTTTCAATTAGGAGGCAGTGCTTTTGCACAAACACAGAACAAAATTGGTAGCAAAGCTGTAAATATGCAGGATGCGGAATACTTTTCCAGGGCTTTCAATGCTGTGCAGACGCTCTTAAAAAAGGAAAAGATCATTGCCGGTCATGATATTTCTTCCGGAGGTTTGATCACCAGCCTTCTAGAAATGTGTTTTGCAGGAAATAATATGGGTTTGGACCTGAATTTCAACTCGCTGAATATTGAAGACACTGTTAAAATACTGTTTAGCGAGAATCCCGGAGTGATTATCCAGACTAGCGATCTGGATTATGTAAGTGTCTTCCTTCACGAACACAATATACGTTTTCATATTATTGGAAAACCTGTTTTCGAAAAGAGGCTCAAAATTACAAATCACTTAACCAAATTAGATCTGGATTTTGAAGAATACAGAGCAATCTGGTTCAAGACTTCATATCTTTTTGATCAGCATCAATGTAAAAAGGGATTTGCAGAGAAACGTTTTGCAAACTTCGATAAGCAACCGTTAAACTATAAATTTCCGAAGCAATTTACCGGATTGTTTAAGCAATATGGTATTGATCCTGCAAGGAAAAATCTCGGCGGTATAAAAGCTGCCATTATTCGTGAAAAAGGTATTAACGGAGATCGGGAAATGGCATGGGCACTATATCTTGCCGGTTTTGATGTAAAAGATGTACATATGACAGACCTGATTTCCGGGCGTGAAACTCTGGAAGACGTACAAATGATAGTTTTTGCCGGTGGTTTTTCAAATTCGGATGTGTTTGGCTCAGCAAAAGGCTGGGCAGGAGCATTCTTATATAACCCTCCTGCAAAAAAGGCTATTGAGAGTTTCTACTCCCGCACTGATACCCTCAGTCTTGGCGTTTGTAATGGTTGCCAGCTTATGATAGAACTAAATCTTATCAATTATGATAAGGACATAAAACCGAAGATGCTGCTAAATGAATCAGAAAAATTTGAATCATCATTTCTCACAGTTGAGATAGCTGAAAATCATTCTATTATGTTAAAATCATTATCAGGTTCACGGCTTGGTGTCTGGATCGCAAATGGTGAAGGAAGATTTAGCCTGCCAGCAACTGAAAACAACTATCATATTCCTGTAAAATATTTTTACAATGATTATCCGGCTAATCCGAATGGTTCAGATTACAAAGCTGCAGCACTATGTTCCACTGATGGGCGTCACCTTGCTATGATGCCTCATCTTGAGCGTTCTGTATATCCATGGCAATGGGCTTTTTACTCTGATGAATTAAGGAAAAATGAAATTTCGCCATGGATTGAAGCATTTGTGAATGCCAAAAACTGGATCAGAAAAATAAACGAAAACAAATAAAATCAATCACTTACAAATAATTCCTTGAGTATGAGTTTACATATTGCAGCAAAGCCTAACGAAATAGCACCTTTTGTGCTGTTACCCGGCGATCCGTTAAGAGCCAGATTCATTGCTGAAAACATCCTTGAAAATGCCCGTTGTTATAGTGAAATAAGAGGGATGTACGGTTTCACAGGAACCTATAGGAATAAACCTGTCTCGGTGCAGGGTACAGGAATGGGTATTCCGTCAATAAGTATTTATGCACATGAACTGATTTGTGATTACAATGTTCAAACTTTGGTCAGGATTGGCACCTGCGGTGGCTTTCCTGATGATATGAAAGTCAGGGATATTGTTATTGCCCAGGGTGCAAGTACTGATTCAGCCATTAATAAGCTAAAATTCAATGGAATGGATTTTGCTCCGCTTGCCGATGCTGAATTGCTGCTCAAGGCTTATCAAATAGCTAAGAATACTGGTATAAGGTTTCACATAGGCAATGTGCTTACATCAGATATCTTTTATTATGATGATGACACTGAGCCTTACAAACTATGGCAGACCTATAATATTATTGCCGTAGAAATGGAAGCTGCTGCCCTTTACACTCTGGCAGCTCGGTTCAGACGTAAAGCTCTGGCTATACTTACTGTCAGCAATCATATGATTACCAATGAAGAAATTCCGGCTATTGACCGTGAAAAAACCTTTACCGACATGGTAAAATTAGCTCTGGAACTGGCTTAACCAGGAGTTTTAACAAATAGAACTTAAATAACAAAAGACTACTAATACGCTGTTAAACAACTATTTAGCGTAATTAACAGCTCTTGTTTCTCTGATCACAGTAATTTTCACCTGACCGGGATAGCTCATTTCATCCTGTATCTTTCTTGAAAGATCAAACGAAAGCTGAGCTGCTTCGGTATCGGTTACTTTATCGGCTCCAACAATTACACGCAACTCTCGCCCTGCCTGAATAGCATAGGTTTTAACAACACCAGGATAGGTAAGTGCAAGATTTTCAAGGTCTTTCAGGCGCTGAATATATGCTTCCACAACTTCTCTGCGTGCACCGGGTCTGGCTCCGGAAATGGCATCACATACCTGAACTATGGGTGCAATAAGTGTTTCCATTTCTATTTCGTCGTGGTGTGCACCTATCGCATTACAAATATCTTCTTTCTCCTTGTATTTTTCAGCTAATTTCATTCCCAGTAAGGCATGAGGCAGATCTGATTCATTGTCAGGCACTTTTCCAATATCATGCAGCAATCCGGCACGTTTTGCTTTTTTAGGACTTAAACCCAATTCTGCTGCCATAGTTGCAGATAATAAAGCAACTTCCTTACTGTGTTCTAACAGGTTTTGCCCGTACGATGAACGATATTTCATCTTTCCTATAAGGCGGATCAACTCATGGTGCATATTATGTATGCCAAGGTCAATAGCAGTTCTTTTTCCAATCTCAATGATTTCCTGTTCAATCTGTTTTTTGGTTTTTGCAACTACTTCTTCTATTCTAGCCGGGTGAATACGACCATCAGTAACAAGCTTATGAAGCGAAAGACGGGCAATTTCTCTCCGAACCGGATCAAAGGCTGAAAGCAGGATCACATCAGGTGAATCATCAATAATGAGTTCTACGCCTGTAAGAGCCTCTATTGATCGGATATTTCTCCCTTCCCTGCCGATAATCCTACCTTTTATCTCATCATTCTCGATATTGAATACCGTAACTGTGTTTTCAATAGTATGCTCGGCAGCAGTTCGCTGAATTGTCTCAATAATTATCTTTTTAGCTTCGGTATTTGCTGTAAGCCTGGCTTCATCAATAATTTCCTTTACCTGGATCATGGCTTCAGCTCTGGCTTCTTCCTTAAGAGTTTCAATAAGCTGCAATTTAGCTTCATTTACTGACATTCCCGAAATAGATTCTAGTATTTGCTTTTGTCTTAAATGTTCTTTATCAAGTTCAGCTTGCTTTTTGTTTAGAATATTTAATTGCGTTGAAAGATTAGCCTTTATGGTTGTTACTTCGTTTTCTTTACGATGGAAATCTTCAATTTTTTGCGAAAGAACCGTTTCTTTCTGTTTAATTCTGTTTTCAGTTTTTCCTATTTCATTGTTTCTATCCTGTATAACTTTGTCGTGCTCAGCTTTAAGCTGTAGAAATTTTTCTTTTGCCTGCAGGATTTTATCTTTTTTAAGCATTTCAGCTTTTTCTTCTGCCTCTTTCAGAATATTCCTGCTCTTGCGGTTAGTAGCTTTGCGACCAATTGTAAAGGCAATGGCAAGTCCAATTGCAAGTCCCGTAATACCTCCGATTAATACCCATAATAATACATTCATATATTTGTTTAGTTATTTGGTTAATACTGAAAGGAGATAAGTTGCTGAAGTAATGGCATTTAGGGAGTGATACCCGTAGGTATATCAATAAAAAAAGCCCGCAACTAAATCAGCGTTTAGGAAACCCCAAACGACACGTATAGAGCTGCCAGGTTTTTCGAACGTCCAATGTCTTAACGAATAAGAATTCCGGTTTTAACCGGAATTAAGGCCTGTCCTACAAACCTTTGAGCTTACTCTAAATTAATTAATGTTGAGTTTCCAAACTATTGAAATAGAGCGGGCTATATTTTTATTTTCAAAGAACGCTGTACTGCGATCTGTATTAATCAAGAGCTTCAGTGATCAGGCGGTCAATTTCTACAAGACTGTTATATAAATTATGAATTCTGAAATCTGCCTCTTTTTCATAATTTAAAGTTGATGTTGCAAACTGTAAGGAAGCCATAGCCAATAAATCCTGTTGGTCTTTGTAAGCATAATTGTTTGAATATACATTCATTCTTGTTTCAATTAACTTTGCAGCATTTCTAACTATCTCTTCATCCTTTTTATTGATTGTCAACCTGTAAGGCCTGCCTGCAATTATTACTGTAATGGCCTGTTTTTCCATATATCGAAGTTCCTGATACTAAATACTATTTATTTAAAAGATCTATACATTTATCAATTTCCCGCATCATATCTCCAATCCTTTTTTTTGCATCATTTATTTCAAAACGCGATGCAAGCGTTTTCGTAATGTTAATATTTTGTATTTTTTCCTGTAATTGGTTAATCAGTTGATTTTGATGGTTTATAATTTGTTTCTGCTCTTCTGTCCTTTCTTCAAGTTCCTTATTTAGAACCTTTAATTGCTTATACTTTGATGTAAGGCTTTTAAGCTTAAATTCGATACCCGAAATCAGAACACTAAGGTCTTCCATTTCTTAATAACTTCATTAGCTGTGGAAATGTTGTGCAAAAATAGTAAATATTTAATCATAATGCCATACCCTGAATATTTTCCTTTAAGAAAAATGCAAAAAAATTAATCTCAAAGATATGGTGTTAAAAAATACTTCAGATTTAAAATAATCAACTTAATAATTGATAATATAACATTGACTAACAGTACATTAGTTATAATAAGTTGATTTATTAGATCCTTTTCTTAATAAATCTCTCCGTAACAATATTGACACTCAGTTAAATTTTAGTAATTTTAGACCAAATTTTTTATCAGATAAAATAAACGCAATAACAAACCAACCAGTGAAAGAAGATTTTTTGCATTATTTATGGAATTACGGCTTATTTCGGGGTAAGTTAAAAACTACCGAAGGAGACGACATTGAAGTAATTAAACCCGGGATTCGCAATACCGATTCAGGACCAGATTTTTCAGATGCCCGTGTCAGGATAGGCGATACAATATGGGCAGGTAATATCGAAATTCATATCCAGTCATCTTCGTGGTACGAACATGGTCACGACAAAGATCCGGCTTATAACAACGTCATACTTCATGTTGTTCTTAACAATGATAAGCCTGTCATCCGGTCGGACGGCCAGCAGATTTTCTGCCTTGAATGCAGTGATCTGATCCCAGAGCAGGTATATGAAAAGTACGAAGGACTGATGAAATCGCGGCAATGGATACCCTGCGCCCGAATCCTGAAATTTTGTCCGGAAATAATTATCAACTCAACTATTGAATCTCAGATTGTTGAACGCCTTTTAAGCAAAGCAAAAATGCTTGAAAATATGTACTCAGCAGCAAGTAACGATTGGGAAGAACTTTTTTACCGAATATTGCTCCGATCATTTGGCCTGAAAACAAACACAACGCCATTTGAGATGCTGGCTTATTCACTTCCTCATAAAATAATTCAACGCCATCGGGATCAACCATTACAAATTGAAGCACTACTTTTCGGTCAGGCTGGTTTTTTATCCGAAGACCTAAAAGATCCATATCCACAACAATTGAAGAATGAGTACGAATTTTTGAAGAATAAATATTCTTTGAACCCTCTTGATAAATCAATCTGGAAATTTTTTCGCCTTCGCCCTGCGTCATTTCCTACAATCCGTTTAGCACAATTGTCGGCACTATTACATAGTTCGCCCACTCTTTTTTCTGAGGTTCTTGAAATCAATGACATAAACACCTTAAGAAGCCTTTTTAATGCCAGCCCGAACCATTATTGGAGCACGCATTATCGTTTTGATACAATAGCCGAAGTCACCAGAGCCAAAGCTTTAAGTGAAAGCACAATTGACATACTTATAATTAACGCTATTGTTCCCATATTATACTTTTATGGTTCATACCACAAATTCTCTGAATTTAAAGAAAAAGCATTAAATATTTTGGAACAGCTTCCACCGGAAAAAAACTCTATTATTCAAAACTGGAAATCTTCAGGTGTAGTGGTGAAAAATGCTGTTGGTTCGCAGGCACTACTCAATCTGAAACATGAATACTGTGATAAAAAACGATGTCTTGAATGTAGGATCGGAAATGAATTGCTTAAATAATAAGATTATATAAACACAGATAACACTCTGTATAACAGACTAATACGGATATATTAAATTAATACGTTCCAAAACTTAAAAACTCAATTAATAAACAAAACGGCTGTAACTGAATGGATTTAAAAGAATGAGCCGAATTAACAAAAACAGGTATTTTGGCAAACTTTAATTTCTTTTAGTAATGTGGAGAGAATTAAGAAACTATTTTTCATTTTCAAAAAAGGACGTAAGAGGGATTTATGTGCTGCTGTTCATTCTTATTGCCATTTTGTTTGCCAGATTATTGATACCAATGTTTACAAGCTCACCTGAACCAGATTTCACTGATTTTGAACGTATGGTACTGGCTCTTGAAAAGTCGAGACATGAAGCACAAAAAGCTAATAAAAAACCTGAGTCAAAGTTTCTGGAATTCAACAGGCCCGATAAAGAAATTGCAGCCATTAAACTTAATCCTTTTATTTTTGATCCCAATAATATGACTGAAGAACAATGGTTTGGACTTGGTTTGAACGCAAAACAAGTCAGAAATATACAGAATTTCATAGCACATGGTGGTAAATTCAGAAAGAAGGAAGATTTTAAACGTATTTATACAATTAGCGAAACCGAATATGAAATTCTGGAGCCTTATATTCAAATCGCTGTTCATGAGCTAAAACAAGAAAAAGATGATGCTATGAACCGGGTTATCTATGAAACACCTGTTAGCGAAAAACCCAAAACTGTTAAACAGATAAACATCAACCTTGCTGACTCTGTTCAGCTACTTGCAGTGCCCGGAATTGGACCTGCCTTTGCACGACGTATTATTAGATACCGTGAATTGTTAGGAGGGTTTCATTCACCTGCACAATTACTTGAAGTATACGGACTTGACCCCGATCGTTATAATCAGGTAGTGGGATATTTTGCTTTCGATGCGTCATTACTACGTTTTATTGAGGTTAATAATGCTGAGGTAAAGGAATTGACAGCTCATCCATATATTGACTTTTATTTGGCTAAATCAATTGTTGATCAGCGTATTAAGAAAGGCAAGCTCCTGTCGGATATTGATCTTTATGATATTTCTATGATGCATGATTCATTATTCCAAAAAGTAATTCCATATTTTAAGTTCAATTGATATTTAATATGGGTTCAAAAAGCACAACATATTATTTTATTGTTTTCATAACGTTTCTCATGATGATATTCGTGAGATATACAAAAGCTCAGGATGTATTACTAAGACAAGATATTTGTGAGCAGGCAATGCAACTCAATCAGGAATCTGTTGATGCAAGGCAATCCGACAGAAAATTATCATTCAGCAAGGCGGAAGAAGCTCTTGCCCTAGCAGAAAAAGCAGGTTGTGAAGAAGTTATTGCACTTTCAAATAAAAACCTTGGTATTCTTTATTTCTACATTGGTTCGTTTAACGAGGCAGAAAAACATTATACAATTGCTGCTGACATCTATGACGAGATTGGTGACTTAACCGGCAAGTCGGCTATTTTGCATAATATGGCATTGTTGATGCAGGAACAGGGAAAATACGATCTGGCTCTTGAGCTATACAAACAATCAGTTTTAATCGAAACACAGCTTGGTAATATTACAGGCGTTGCCTTAACTGAATATAATATTGGATTGATAAGCTATTATAAAGGAAATTTCTCGGAAGCACTTCAGTATTTTATCCGGTCGCATGATGTATTGGAAAAAGCCGGACATAAAGAAGGGATGATGGATTGTTTACTTAATATAGCATCTGTTTATGAAACCACCGGTTTAATTGACGAAGCTATGGAATACCTTGAAAAAGCAAATGTAATTGCAACAGAGCTAAACGATCTTTATACCGTGGCTATGATTTATCAGAATCTGGGACATGCCTATTGGGACAAGGGCGATCCTCAACTGGCACAGGAATATGTAATACGAGCTTTACTGATCAGAGAGGACCTAGGAGATAAGCAAGGCATTGCAAACAGCCTTTCCGTTTTAGGTTCAATAAACGAAGAAAACGGAAATAACGATCAGGCAATTAATTATTTTTTCCAATCCTTGAAATATAATCAGGAGTTAAACAATCCAAGAGGTATTGCTATGTGTCTTTTTTATATAGGCAACAACCTGCTGATCAAGGACGATCCCCAAAAGGCTATTGAATATTTTGAAAAAAGCATAGAATTAGCACTGGAGTTAAGTTTCAGACAAATATTACGCGATAATTATCAGCGTATGATAAATGCTAATATTCAGGTTAACAACATGGAAAAGGCTTATGACTATTTATTGAAATATATGGCAGTTAAAGACAGTTTAGAAGCCGAAATAACTAAAGTAAGCAAAATTCATGCTGACAGAAGTACCACAAAGGGCAGGAAAATAAAAGCTGTTTATAAGCGATGGTTTAGTTCTTTATCGTTATGGTTTGAAATAAGTGTATTCCTGAATATTGTATTAATAGTGATCTTGGTCTCCAGAAAAAAATAAAACACAATACTCAGTTTTATTACTATAATTAACTCATTGCTGATTTGCCGGATACACCTCAACTCTTTTGTAATTATCAAGTTTATAAATCGTTAAACCTTTGTTTTCCAAACCGTTAACAGCAGTTGACTCAAAATCAAACATTAGCTGCAAACCTCTGTACTTATATGATGGCAAGCAGTCCATAAAATCATTGCCAAATTTATAAAGTGCACTTAAAAAATACCAGCTTATGTCGAATGCAGCAAATGCAAACCGCTCAGGTATAGGTTCGGCATTAAATTTATTCCTGAAAGAAGTAATAAAATGTTTTACCTGTTCAGAATCAAAATTTGTAAAATTATCAGAAATCAAATGTAAGCTCAGATTAACTATATGCTCACTCTCAAGTGAAAATTCTTTCCATTCTTCAAGTCCAAAGCAGGTAATATTATAGTTTGCCCTGATATCGTTAAGTTTCCTCACCAGATCTATTACAAAAACTTTGTCGTCAGAAAGTCCGATTACGACATTTTCCTTGTTTTTATCAAGTTTGCGGGTAATTCCTGCAATGCTGTCACGCAGATATATTACTTCCTGAACCGATTTGTTTTTCAATTCTTGTTTCAGGATATTTGTAAATTCTAAGTTACTGTATGTAAACTGCCTGACAATAATAATATTATGCTCAGGAAGACTTTCATTAATGTAGCTGGCAACAAGCATTGCCTGAGCATCCTTTGACGGCTGAGCCTTGATCGCGTAAGGATTGTTTTTTAGAAAATCATTTCTTAACGAAAGAGGATTTACAATGCTGATTTTATGTTCTCTGGCAAAACTTGCAACTCTTTCAAAACTTCCGGAATAAAGAGGTCCTATTATCAGGTCCATTTTTTTCAACTCGGGTTTTCTCATCACATCATCAAGACTATTTGGTGTATTGTTAACGTCATACACATATACCTCTGATCTAAAGCCAAGTTTACTCAAACTATCAATAGCCAGTAACGATCCAAAATAAAACTGCATAAATTCAAAAGAATTCTTTGATTCCGCTCCCAGAACATAGGATTCAGATTCAGATTCAGAATCATAATAATGATCATCATCGTAGGAATCAAGAAAGAAAGGGATCATCAAAGCTATGTTGTAAACCTTTTCATCAGGATAAATAGAACTACAATCCATTGATCTGCTTTGCTCTAAAACCTCAATTTTAGGTTTAATAGGCACAGTAACTGGTTCTTCCTTTACTACTCTCCTTGTTGTAATAGTATATACAGGGATCTGAAGAACCTGATTTGCCTTAATACCTCCTGCAGCCTGAGGATTATATTTGAGTATGTGGTCGTCGGGTACATTATATTTTTTTGAAAGGCTATACATTGTTTCACTACGACGAACACGATGATAAATATAGCTTACCGTGGTATCCTGAACCTCGGTATATTGTTTATTTACCTTTGGTTCCAGATGTTTGATCTTTAATGTTTGTCCTGCTTTGAGTCCGTTAGCCAATTCCGGATTCAATGCTTCAAGCTCTGCAATGCTTATTCCAAACCTTTGAGAAATGGAATAAAGTGTTTCTCCCTGCTTAACAGTGTAATATTCAGAATTGTCGTTTGAATATGATTTTTCAGTGCTCTGTTCATTTACCCTGGAAATTGTAATATTTCCAGTAGTTTCATTCGATCCGGCTGTAGTTTTAGCTATTGTTTCAGTACCAGATGCAGAAGTTCCCATTAAAGGTATTACCAATACCTGATCAACCTTCACAGTTTCAATGTTTTGATTTGCTTTTATCAAATCACTTACTGAAATATTATAAAGCCTTGCTATTCCGTACAATGTTTCACCTTTAAGAACTGTATGACTGACTCCGGGACTTTGAGTGCCAGAACTTTCTGACTTTGGCTGATGTACTTTTATGGCTGCCTGACTGCTGAATGGAATTCTGATAACATCCCCAGGTTTTATATCTCTCTTTAGCTCAGCATTATCCCTTATTATTTTCTCTGTACTAATATTGTAGACTTCAGAAATCGCCTGGAGGGTTTGCCCCTGCTGTACATAGTGGATGTAATACTTATTATCCCCTATTTTCTCAATTACTTCCGAGCGTTGTACAGATGTTGAAACCTGAGCAGGCGCGATCCATGGAAAAAAAACTATAAAAAGGAGAAGAAAAAAATTTTTCACTTTATCTGAATTATTTATCAAGTATTCAATTAACGATAGTTTATTGAAAATAATACTGCAAACTTTTAATCACAAAGATTTTATAATCTGAAACCACAACATATTTCCAAAATCTTTTTTTATTTCTCAGCAAATATAAAATTTTATTCCCATTCAATAGTAGCCGGTGGTTTGGAGCTAATATCATAAACCACACGGTTCAGACCCTTAACCTCCTTTAATATTCTGTTTGATATTAATTCAAGCAAATCATAGGGCAGGTGAATCCATTGGGCAGTCATCCCGTCAACAGAGCCAACAGCCCTGAGAGCAACAACATAATCATAGGTACGTTCGCTTCCGGTACTTCCTACCGATCTTACGGGTAACAAAACAGCTCCTGCCTGCCACACCTTATCATACCAATTTTGCTCTTTAAGGGTCTCAATAAAAATAAAATCAGCTTCCTGAACAATAGATACTTTTTTTGCCGTTACTTCACCCAGGATTCTGATAGCCAGTCCAGGTCCAGGAAAAGGATGACGATTAATCAATAAAGGACTGATACCCAATTCATAACCAACCTCTCTTACTTCATCTTTAAAAAGTGATTTCAGGGGTTCTATGATTTTGAGTTTCATAAAATCAGGAAGCCCCCCAACATTATGGTGTGACTTTACGGATACAGAACCGCCTTTTACAGGCATTGACTCAATAACATCGGGGTATATAGTTCCCTGGGCAAGCCAGTGAGCATCAGGGATATTATGAGCTGCATCATCAAAAACCTCAATAAAAGTTTTGCCAACAGCCTTGCGTTTTTGTTCAGGATCGCTGATCCCATGCAAAGCTTTAAGGAACCTTGCCGAAGCATCAACTCCATTTACATTTAATCCAAGGTCTTTATAAGTATCTAATACAGTTGTAAACTCATTCTTACGTAATAATCCATTGTTTACAAAAACACAATTTAATTGTTTTCCTATCGCTTTATGCATTAAAACAGCAGTAACTGACGAATCAACCCCACCTGAAAGACCCAATACAACATTATCTGACCCGATCGTATTCTTTATTTCTTTAATTGCCGACTCTATATATGAAGCCGGAGTCCATAACGGTTCACATTTACATATATCAAATACAAAATTCTTCAATAAAACTGAACCTTCATCTTTAGCGTAGTCATCAGGATGGAACAAAACACCGTATATCTTGCTGCCTTTGATCTGAAAACCAGCATTTTGCCTATCATTGGCAGCAGCAATTATATCTATCAACTTGTCAGAGATCATTATATCATCACTAACCGACATTGTAACCTGTTGACCGGATTGTATTCCCTTCATTAGTGGATTGTTGTCGGCAATAAACGAAAGTTCAGTACTAACATATTCCTTTCTTCCTGAAGAGCTCAAGTCCATACTCATTTTTTTTGCAATATATTGCGCACCATAACCAATGCCAAGCACCGGAATATCATGGTTCAAAAAACCAAACTCCGGATTTGGAGCATCAGAATCAAATACTGAATCCAAGCCTCCTGAAAATATAATGCCTTTAACTGACTCAAAATCAACAGGGATCTTTGTGTAGGGATAAATTTCACAATACACCTTCAATTTGCGTATGGAGCGGGCAATAAGGCGGGTATACTCCGAACCAAAATCAATGATGAGAATTTTTTGTTCCATGATTCAATGTTATGGATTTGAAAAACTAACCGGCAAAACAACATGCGAATATAGAGATAAATATTAAAGCATCAATAAAATATGTCAGCCAATCAATGCCAATAGATTAGTACACCGACAAAATTATTCATAAATTCAAATCTGTAAAAAAAGTGTAACGCAATATCGAAAGTTATACTCAGGAATTAATTTGTATTGTTTCAAAACAAAGCCTTTTAAAATCAGTTTAATAAATAAACGTTATTAAGTTTTCTATTTTTGCATGACGATATTACGTTTGTAAACTTAGTTTTTTAAATATCTTCGACCAATGAAACAGCCCGTAAAACAGTACGATTACACATTTATCACAAACTGAAAATGAAGTCTGATACTAATATTTGCCATAACGGGATAGTAGTGGAATCAAACAATGAAAAAACTTTGGTTAAGATTCTTTCTTTGTCGGCATGTGCATCATGTTATGCCAAAGGTATGTGTAATCTCAGCGAAGTTGAAGAAAAAATAATAGAAGTAAGTAATAAGGGTAACAAGCAATTTAATGCCGGCGAGGAGGTTACTATAATCATGAAACAATCTCAAGGCAACAAGGCTTTGCTTTTAAGTTATCTGATCCCTTTTTTGATAGTGTTACTCACTCTGTTTGTTGCAGGCTATCTTTCTGATAGTGAAGCTGTTATTGGCTTATCCGCATTAATTATACTTGCAGTTTATTACCTTGTTTTATACTCTTTTAGAAACCAAATAAAACATTCTTTCGATTTTGAAATTGAGTAAGTTCTGATTTTGCAGAAGTAATTCTTCAAAAACAATTATAGAAACAATTAAAATTACTCTTACGTGAACTTAATCCGAAGTTAACCATTAATATTGATGGAAATTAATAGTTCTTTATCAAAGCCCATCTTAGCAATTAGCTAATATTCAAACACTTATCAAATATTTAACGGTTATAATAATCAGATTTCACAAATTCTTTTTCCAGATCTGATATTATTTGCGTTGGGTTTGTAAGCGGCATACCGTTATTGTACAAGCCATAATCCAGAAGATTAGCCTTCTTCAATCTTGCAAAATTCGGCAGTTTTGTTCTGTTGGTGGTTTCAATATGATTTCCGTTTTTATCAACAATTATGACCTTTGGAAGGAAGACTCCTTTTCTGCCAATAAACTTATCCATGATTATCTGAGCTTCTTCAAACTCCTCTCTGGTTGATCTTCCCAATGACTCGTATTTATAAATTGTTTTACCATCCCATGTTGATACCATTGCATAACTTTCAGAAATTCTTTCATCAATATTGCTTCTATTATTTAAAGTATCATGTCCTGATGGCATTAACAGCACTTTTCCGCCTCCCCCTTCAATATTTGCTGCATATCGCGGCATTGTTATACCCGAGATCCAGCCCTGCAAATGTTTAATAAATATTTCACCTATCTGAACCGGCACAATGAAATGAACAATACCTTTCTCCTTATGGCATTGCAGTAAATAATAAGGATGTATTCCAATCCAGAACATTCTGCGAAATGTTTCAGCTAAAGTCTTATAATTATCATTTACATGATTCATTAAAACAGTCTGATTTCTTACGGTAAATCCATATTTAAGGATTTTCTTTACAGCGTTTGCCAGATCCTGGGTTATTTCATGATAATGGTTTACATGGGTCATGAAATAAACAAATTTATCAAGGCCGGTTGAATATTTATTGGCTGAAATCCGTATTAATTCTAGTAATTCGTCAGTGATACGCATGGGAAGTACAACCGGAACACGTGTTGCAATTCGTATCACGCGCAAATGTTCTATCTTGCTTAATTCTTCGAGAACATATTTCAATCGTTCCTTACTTATCATTAAAGCATCGCCACCCGTAACCAGTACCTCATTAATATTTTTATTGAAACCAATGTAAAACAAACCTTTGTCTATTTCATTACGGTTTACTTCTACTGTTCCGTCAAGAGATTTTGTTCTTTGACAATGAACACAATATGAAGCACAACTTGTGTTTTGCGCCACAAAAAGCGCCACACGGTTTGGGTAGCGCTGATATGCAGCTCCGTAACTTCTTGAGTCTTCACTCATTGAACCTTCAACGCCAGTATCAGGAAATAATAAATTGGCAGGAGTAGGCACACTCTGCCAAAAAATAGGATCGAGCCGGTTGGCAGCTTTTTCGCCATTCAGCATCTTAGGATGAAACGGATCAAAAGGCATTAAAGAAGCGTAGTAAGGTGTAATCCTGAAAGGCTCTTTTCCCTCGCTTTTCAAAGTATCAATGGTTCGCTTGATTTCTTTTTTCTGATGATCGTTTAATCTGATCACCTGTTCCAACTGGTCAACACTGCGGATCGTATTACGTAATTGCCAGTTTGGATCAGCCCACTGATCTTCTGTAACATTTTCCCATGCTTTGATAGTATTGAATTTTCTTGGTTCATATAATACATTATTATCTTTAATCATGACAATTTAAGTTTTTTATTAAAATCAATTATGCCGGCAGCAACCGTAGTGCAAGAAAGGTTTTCAATAAGCTCCACCTGATACTACACAACCGAGCAAAGCAGAAAAGCTTTAAACCAGACAACTCAATTAAAAAGATGGCAATAATTAATTAAAGCGTTGCTGCTTAGAGTTTGGAGAGTATGATCGTAGTAAATCAATGCAAAGATACGAATTTTAATTAAAAATTCTTTTTTAAAAGTAGGGATAATCGTTGCAATCCAACAGAAGCCCTGATAATCAGACAAAAAACATGCCTTGACAAACACCTATACCTTCATTACATTGGATGGCTCTAAAAACAACCTCTTTCTGGTAATCAGGATACAGAACAGGATAAGCAAACGAATAATAGCGACAGTATTAGGCGACCCTCAGATCATTTAACTTTTGCCAGGCATCTGCTTATCATAGAAACTGCCTTGTCAACAGTTTCTTTTTTGGTTCTGAAAACCAAAATCGCAATTCTGATAACAAATTGCCCGTTTATAATTGAAGAACTTAGATAAACATCCCCATCCGCATGAATCTCTTTCATAAGCTGCTTGTTTTTCTCATTTGAATCTGTTTCAAAAGGATACCAGAAATAGCTTACTGAAAGATCAGGCTCAGGACCTAGCTTGAATCCAAGTTCGCTAAGCTTGTTCCTAAAATATTTTACCAGCAGGAGTTTTTCTTCAAGGCAGGCTACAAAAGGTTCAACACCATGGATCTGCAAAGGCAGCCATACGCGAAGGCCTCTGAAATGCTTGGTTAGTTCAGGAGATACATTTGAAGGGCTTTGTATCATTTCCTCCATATTGGCATCTTGCATATAATTTGCAAAGTAATGATTTGAATGGAGTACAGAGGCTTTGTCTTTTACAAGCACTGCCCCTACACCATATGGCAGGAACATTCCTTTATGAGGATCTACGATTATTGAATCAGCCCTTTCAATACCTTTGAACAAATCTTTTTTTGAGGTCAGAATAAAAAACCCTCCATAAGCAGCATCAACATGGAACCAGAGTTTGTTGGCTTCAGCTATATCAGCGATCCTGTCCAGAGGATCAACAGCGCCGGTATCAGTAGTGCCTGCGGTTCCAACTACGAGAAAAGGATTTAATTCGTCAACAATATCCTTTTCAATATACTCTAAAAGCTTATCTGCCCGCATTCGGTGGTGTTCATCCATTGGAACATAACGAATAATAATATCCTCCAGACCAATTATGCGTAACGCCTTAAGTGCCGAATGATGGATCTGTTCAGTAAGATATACAACGCTTTTGGAGATGAGTTCGTTTTTTATTCTGTGCTTGTCTCTGGCTGCTGTAAAAGCAATCAGCATTGAAATAGAACCGCCCGAGGTGAGATTGCCAACTGAAGTTTCAGGAAAAGAAAATACCGATTTCAGCCAGTTGATAACCTGATTTTCAATTTCAGCTGCTCCCGGAGAAGCATAATATACACTTGCATAAGGATTTGTAGTGGCTGCAATAAAATCAGCGAGTGCTGAAACAAACAAACCCCCTGCGGGAATATAACCCATATGTTTTCCTGAAGCAGCATTGATGCCGGTTTCTACAACTTCCCGCCTGTACAGATCCAATAGTTCGGGTAATATTCTTTTTTTATTGTTTATTTCAAGATAATGCGCTTTTCTTTCATGAAAAACCTTCTTTTCATCCAGTCCTGAAATAAAACTATTGATAAATTCAGTGGTATTTTCTATTAATTCCACTCTTTCTGTTTCGGGAACTTCTAATTTACTGCTTATCTGATTTAATTGTATGAGTTTTGAAATAAGCTCTTCCTGATTCATAAAAGTTTTTTTTAAGTCAAATATGGTTCAGTAGTTTATCTTCCTAATGAAAAATGATTGATTTTTAATCCAGTGGCGATCTTGTGGTAATTGATATTCTATTCCAGCCATTAATAGTAACCACGGTCATAATAACAGCGGCCAGTTCTTTTTCAGTAAGATGAGCTGCGGCTTCATCATAAACTTCATCGGGTACATGCCCATTGGTGATCATTGTCATAGCCTCGGTGAGAGCCAGAACCGCTCTTTCTTTTTCAGTATAAAGGTTGGTTTCGCGCCAGGCATCCAATAGGAATAAACGCTGGGCTGTTTCGCCAAGTTTCATGGCATCCCTTACGTGCATATTGATACAATAAGCACAACCGTTGATCTGAGATGCCCGTGTTTTTATCAATCCATAAAGTTTCTTGTCTAAACCACTTTGAGCAAGATATTTTTCAAGCCCTATCATAGCTTCCATAGCTTCAGGAGCTACTTCCGATAAATTCATTCTGTTTTTCATTGTATTGATTTTTATTTTTATTAATAAGAAGAAAAAAACTTAAATTTTATTATTTTCTTCTGTGGTTCAATACAATTAAACAAACTAAATTCTAATATGTTTGAGCATAATTATTATGATTGATCTATGCTTAATGCATCTGTTCCTATGATGATCGAAGTCATGCTAACAGAACCCAAAATGATCCTTGTATTGAAAAAACTAAGATTTTCATTTTCTCTCCGTAAAGCAAGAATATATAATAATGGTAAAAAATGCTCAGAACTTGGAACGGACATTTTAAATGCTTTACCGCCATGTTCGTAGTTGATCAACGGCTTGTGATTTCCTTCCGATATCAATTTACGGATTTCTATGTCAGCTTCAACAGCCCAATCAAAGCCGGTTTCAGGCATCTTCCAGTCAAGGGTTCGAAGATTATGAACAATATTACCACTACCAATTATCAACCCACCCCTTTTACGAAGCGTGGCAAGCTGTTTTGCAAGCTCATAATGATAGCCTGGCGACTTTGTGTAATCAAGGCTTAACTGAACCACTGGAATGTTTGCTTCAGGGTATAAATGTTTCAATATACTCCATGCACCATGGTCAAAACCCCATGAAGCATCCATTTCAATTTTTGTTTTTGTCACCATTTGAGTGATCAAAGAAGCAAGCTCAGGATTTCCCGGAGCGGGATATTCAACTTTATATAACTCCGGAGGGAAGCCACCAAAATCATGAATAGTACGGGGCTTTTCAGTAGAAGTGACAAAGGTTCCACGCGTTTCCCAATGAGCTGATATGCAGATGATAGCTTCAGGCACAGGCAGGATTCTTCCAATCCTGCGCCATTCATTAGAAAACTCATTAAGCTCAATAGCATTCATAGGGCTGCCATGTCCAACAAACATAGCGGGCATGATATTTTGCTTATCATGCCCTGAAAACAAACTATTAAATTCCCCCTTTATCATTAAGTAATCACTGAAAAGTCACGGTTCTGCCAAAACTTTTTTTTTTAAACACCGTTTTGTTTAACTTGTCATGGGCACTTCCATTAATAGTAATCTTGCTCCTTCCGAAGCAGATTTTATACTTACCGTACCAGTATTCCACAACCCCATTCCATCACGAGTATTAAGTTCAGTATCTTCAATTACGAATTTACCTTCCAGCACGAAAGCATATACTCCGTTGCCCTGTTTTTTAAGTGAATAATCCACAGAAATATTATCATCGAATTTTCCCATGTGAAACCAGGCATCCTGATATATCCACACTCCATCATCGTCAGGGCTGGGAGAAAGGATCTGCTGCAATCTGTTGTGCATTTTGTTTTCATCCAATCTGATCTGGTCATAACGTGGAGTTACATTCCGGCGGTTAGGGAAAATCCATATCTGAAGAAATTTTACAGGTCTGTCGTTATTCTTATTGTATTCGCTATGTGTAATTCCGCTACCGGCACTCATTACCTGGATCTCTCCACTGCTGATCACTGAAACATTACCCATGCTGTCCTTATGCTCCAGATCGCCCTCAAGAGGTATAGAGATTATTTCCATGTTATCATGAGGATGAGTGTCAAAACCTTCACCGGCTTCAACATGATCATCGTTCAAAACCCTTAACAGCCCAAATCTTATTCTTTCGGGGTCGTAATAACCAGCAAAGCTAAAGGTATGGCGGCTTATCAGCCATCCATGATCAGCAAAGCCACGACTGTCGGATTTATGCAGCACCTTGTGAACCATTTCATTAATTTTGGAAATCTCAGTTTAGCAAAAAAGCAAACTAAGATTTAGCCTTGTTTTTGAAGTTCAACCTCAGCATAAACCCTTACATCTTCTCCTACCAGTACACCACCTGCTTCAAGAGCTGCATTCCAATTTAAATCCCATTCTTTTCGGTTTATTTTTCCTTCAAGGGTAAAACCGGCTTTTAAAACACCCCAGGGGTCAGTTATTAAGCCACCAAATTCAACATTCAGCTTTACTTTCTGTGTTATTCCCCTAATAGTAAGGTCCCCGGAAAGTTTGAACTCATCATCGGAGATTTTCTCCATTTTCTCTGATTTAAAAGTAATGGTTTTGAAGTTTTCCACATCAAAGAAATCCGCGCTTCTCAAATGAGCATCACGGTCTTTGCTGCCGGTGTTTATTGTAGAAGGATCAATACTAACACTAATTTCAGCATTACTAAAATCCTCACCATTACTGAGTACTTCGATATTAAAGCTTTCAAAGACTCCTTTTACACTTGATATCATAAGGTGTTTCACCTTGAAACTGATCTCGGAATGAGCGGGGTCAAATACCCATTTTGTTCTTGACATATTTCAAAATATTTTAGTTAATAAAGCTATTGCAAAATTAGCAAAACTCATCCTGACAGAGGTTACACTTTCAGGAAGAGGTGTGGTACTTTCAGGAAATCAATATAAAAGACTGCTCCCGGAATTCGGTCGGTGTAACACCGGTTCTTTTTTTAAAAACCCTTGAAAAGTACGATTTTTCGTTATAGCCCAGTTCAAAGCCTATTTCTGAAACCGATTTTTCAGTACTTAGCAACAAGCGCCTTGCTTCTATAAGTTTACGTGTTTCAATAAGTTCTGTTGCTGTTTTTCCGAACGAAGCCTGGGTAATTAAATTAAGATTGCGTGCTGACATATTTAGTTTCTCAGCATAAAAGTCAGCTCCTTCAGGGCGATGGAAATTGTTTTCAAGGATTTTTAAAAAATTATTGAAAGTGATAAGCCGTGGATTTGCAACAATGCTTTCATCCATATATTCCTTTCGTACATCTTTCTCGAGTTTTGCCAGAATAGCACTAAGAAGATGGCGTAAAACCTGATAATCAGGATCATCTTCAAGGCTTTCTCTTAGAATGATCTCACAAAGCGATTCAAGGGTAGTACTGCAATAGTTATGGCTGAGCTGAAATAATATTTTCTCACTAAAACCGGAATAAAAATTGAATTTACTTTGAGGAATAAAATCGCTCCTGTAGCGTATAAGCCACCCTTGTGTTTGATCATCCGGCAGAAATGAATGCACCTTCCCATGTGAAATATAAACGACAATTGGAGAGTCAAGCACCTCAGACTTAAAATCAACCGAATGAGTTGGATTGCCATGAGTTATTATCCATAATTCTTCATGATCATGACGATGAGACTCGCCTGGGTTTAAACCCATAGGATCCGGAAGATCGTTATTCAATGGCGTTATACACAAAGGTTGGATCATTTGTTTATTGCGATGCGATTTAAAGGTTTGATATCATAATCAGGAAGTAAAATAATGACGGTTCAGAAAAGACAACTCAAATCAATCTTCAAGATATCCAAACTTACCATTATTAAAATCCTCAAAAGCTTCAATTAATTCTTGTCTGGTGTTCATTACAAAAGGTCCGTGGGCAGCAATTGGTTCATTTATGGGTTCACCACTTAAAATCAATACAACAGAATCTTCCAGAGCCTTAACATTGAACTGCTCACCGTTGTTCGCCATTAGAACGAAATTATCAGCCGGGGCAGTTTCAGTATCGTTAATCATTATTTTTCCTTCAATAACCAATAATGCAGTATTGTAATTTGCAGGAAAGTCAAACTCAGTTCCTGAATTTTTTTTAAGTCTGGCATTAAATAAGTGTACTGGCGAAAAAGTACGGGCATTTCCTTTCATTCCTTTATATTCTCCGGCAATAATCTCAATTTCACTATCGTCAAATTTATAACGGCTCATTGCTAAGTTCTCAATAGGCTGGTACGTGGGCTCACTCATTTTATATTTTGTAGGCAGGTTAACCCAAAGCTGCACCATTTGAAAATCACCACCTTTTTTACTCCATTCTTTTTCATGAAATTCCTTGTGCAGAATTCCGCTGGCAGCAGTCATCCACTGAACATCACCTTCGCCTATTATACCACCGCCCCCACTGCTATCGTGATGCTCAACTTTTCCTTTATAGGCTATCGTAACGGTTTCGAACCCACGGTGAGGGTGAACACCCACTCCTTTTGGTATATCGCTGGCAGGAAAATTATAAGTAGGGTTATAATCCATTAGAATAAAAGGATTCATTCGTTCCATATTAATTCTGAGAGAATCCGGTATAAATGTATGAACCCTGAATCCATCACCTACCCAATGGAAACTTCCCGGCGCAACAACTAATTCTACTGTTCTGGTTTTCATAATAACATATTTACTATTATAACAGAATATATAACAGAATAATGAAATAAAGGTTTTGTGTTCGGAATTTGAAAAGTTGTTAGTAATCTGCTATTAGCACGCTATTGTTAGAATAAACTAAACTTTAGTGATGTTTATAACATCCGCATAATAAAGCTTTTACAAACCCAAATATTGATTAAAGAAACACCTATCTCTTGGTAACAACTGATTTATTCCCTCGGTCTGATTTTCAAATCAGGCTGTTAATTACCGGTTAAAATCTAATAGTATAATTTAGATTGTTTCTAAACTAATTTTGAAACCCACTGTTAATCAACAACTTCACATCATATAAGTTAGTTGCATTTTTATTTACGACCTCCCATACACCTGTCTATCAACCACTTACGCAATCATTTAGACTATGTATAAATAAACAAATAATATATTTATTGTTTCTACTTTTGTAGCATGTTTTCATAAAGTTACTTGACAAATTATTGAAATTAAATCACTTATTATTTTGAATCACTATTCATACAGAAAGGAGCACCCGTGGTTGCTAATGTTATGTTGGTGTCAATTATTTCGCTGAGTAGTATTGGGGCTGCCTCGGCGATCATACTTTATTTTATTGCACAGAAATTCAAAGTCATTGAAGATCCCCGTATTGATGAGGTTAACGAAATGCTGCCCGGAGCTAACTGTGGTGGCTGTGGTTTTGCCGGATGCCGCAATTTTGCTGAGGCTATTGTTAAAGCTACTGACTTGTCGGATCTAAATTGTCCGGTAGGCGGAAATGCTGTTATGACTGATATAGCCAATATGCTTGGCAAGGCTGCAGGAACAAAAGAGCCCCAGGTGGCAGTGGTAAGGTGTAATGGTTCTTGTGAAAATGCACCAAAAAAAGTACAATATGAAGGTGCTGCTTCATGTGCTTTTGCCCATGCACTTTCATCGGGCGACAGTGGTTGTCCTGATGGCTGTCTTGGACTGGGTGATTGTGTTGCATCATGTAAATTCGATGCAATGTATATGGATCCGGTAACCTGCCTGCCCGTTATCATAGAGGAAAACTGTGTGGCATGCGGAGCCTGTGTTAAAGCCTGCCCTCGTAATATCATTGAACTAAGAAATGTGGGAAAGAAAAGCCGGAGGATATATGTAAGCTGCATGAACACCGAAAAAGGTGGAGTAGCAAGAAAAAATTGTTCAGTGGCTTGTATTGGTTGCTTTAAATGTGAGAAAGAATGTGCTTTCGATGCTATCACAATTAAAAACAACCTTGCCTATATTGATTACGAAAAGTGTAAGTTATGCCGCAAATGCGCTCCGGTATGCCCTACCAACGCCATTCATGAAATAAATTTCCCTCCTCGAAAGGAAAAAACTGAAAAAACTGCTAAAATCACTGAAACTGTATAAAGCAAACTACATAAAACAGAATGAAGACATTCCAAATGGGTGGGGTTCATCCCCCTGAAAATAAAATTTCCGAAAAAGCTGCCATAGAAGTCTTACCTCTGCCACAAAAAGCTTTTATCCCTCTTGGTCAGAACCTGGGCGCACCGGCAAAAGCTGTTGTTGATAAAGGAGCTTTAGTAAAGGTAGGACAATTGATTGCAAGTGGCGAAGCTTTTATATCAGCCAATGTGCATAGTTCCGTTTCTGGAAAAGTTGCACGTATTGACAATGTATTGGATCATAGCGGATACAGGAACAAAGCAATCGTAATTGATGTTGAAGGCGATGAATGGGAAGAAAGTATTGATCGTTCTCCTGCTGTAATCCGAGAATGTAATCTTAGTTCTGAAGAGATCATTCAGAAAATTAAGGAAATGGGTATTGTAGGTCTTGGAGGAGCTACTTTCCCTACTCATGTCAAACTTATGGTTCCCACGGACAAAAAGGCTGAATTTTTGATAATTAATGGTGTGGAGTGTGAACCTTATCTTACTTCTGATCATAGACTGATGCTTGAGAAAGGAGAAGAATTGATAATTGGCGTTACTATTCTTATGAAAGCCCTAAAGGTTGAAAAAGCATTTATCGGTATCGAAAACAACAAATCTGATGCGCTAGAGAATCTTAAACGCATAGCTGCCGATTATAAAGGAATTGAAGTACAACCTCTTAAGGTAAAATATCCGCAAGGTGGCGAAAAACAACTTATCAAAGCGCTTATAGGACGCGAGGTTCCATCGGGCAAATTACCACTTGAGGTTGGATGTGTGGTACAGAATATCGGAACTGCGTTTGCAGTTTATGAAGCGGTTCAGAAAAACAAACCACTCATTGAGCGCGTAGTAACTCTTACAGGAAAATCAGTAAAAAAACCTGCAAACTATCTTGTAAGAATAGGCACACCGGTTAATAACCTTATTGAAACTTCAGGAGGGTTACCCGAAAAAACCGGCAAGATTATCAGTGGGGGTCCTATGATGGGTAAAGCGCTTGTTTCAACTGAAGTGCCAGTAGTTAAAGGAACCAGTGGTATCCTTATTATGAATGAAAAAGAATCGCACCGTCCTTTAATGTCAAACTGCATACGCTGCGCACGATGTATTGGTGTATGCCCTATGGGACTTGAACCGGTATTACTGGCACAGCTCAGTGCTAACGAAAGATGGGAAGATGCTGAAAGAGAAAGGATCCTCGATTGCATTGAGTGTGGTTCATGCCATTTTACCTGTCCATCAGGGCGTCCGTTACTGGATTACCTTAGGGTTGGGAAGAACAAAGTTGGTCAGTTAATCAGAACAAGAGCAAAAAAAATATAGAATGGATACATTGACTATTTCAGGCTCTCCGCATGTTTTCGGAGGGCAGTCGGTAAAAAAGATAATGTATGGGGTAGTCATTGCAATGATACCTGCCATGCTTGTATCTTTGTATTTTTTCGGATTCGGTGCTTTGCGGGTAATACTTGTATCAGTAGTGAGCTGCCTCATTTTTGAATACCTGATACAAAAACACCTAATGAAACTCGAACCTACTATTAACGATGGTTCAGCAGTGGTAACGGGAATATTACTTGCTTTTAACCTGCCTTCAAATCTCCCGGTGTGGATCATTCTTGTCGGAGCCCTGGTTGCGATTGGTATTGGAAAAATGTCGTTTGGCGGACTTGGTAAAAACCCGTTTAATCCTGCACTTGTAGGGCGCGTGTTTCTTTTGATATCGTTTCCGGTTCAAATGACCTCATGGCCGGTTCCAAAACCGGTTTTCAGCTCTGCATTAACTGATGCCGTCACAGGTCCTACGCCTCTCGGACTTATAAAAGATGGACTGAAACTAGGTAAAACCGTTCCAGAAATAATGAGTGATCCGACTTTCCCTGATTATATTCAAACACTTATAGGCAATCACGGTGGGTCGCTTGGCGAAATGTCAGCAATAGCTTTGATACTTGGAGGTATTTACATGCTTATCCGTAAAATTATCACCTGGGAGATACCTGTGGCATATATTGGCTCAGTGGTAATATTTACAGGTATATTCTGGCTTATTGATCCTACTTATTATGCTGATCCTTTGTTCCATCTTCTTACCGGTGGTATGATGCTTGGAGTGTTTTTCATGGCTACTGATATGGTAAGCTCACCAATGAGCAGAACCGGGCAGTTGATATATGGTGTGGGATGCGGAGTTCTGACTATTTTAATCAGAATATGGGGAGCTTATCCTGAAGGTGTGTCGTTTGCCATTCTTATTATGAACGCCTTTGTGCCTTTGCTTAATAAATATATCAAACCTAAAAGATTCGGGGAGGTTGTGAAACATGGCTAAAATGGAATCAACATTCAAAAACATGCTGCTTGTGTTGTTTATCATCACATTTGTTGCAGGTTTTGCTTTATCGGGGGTTTATAATATTACCAAAGAACCTATAGCAAAATCAAAAATGGCAAAGAAAATAGCTGCCCTTAATACAGTATTACCTGAATTCGATACTGTTATAAGTCTGGAAGCGGCATTACCTGAAGAAAAACCTATAGAGCTTAGTATAGCTATAAAAAATGACGATACAGTCGGGTATGCAGTAGAAACATACACTTCTCTTGGTTTTAGCGGAAATATTCGTGCCATGGTTGGGTTCGAACCGGATGGGACCATCATTGATGTTGTGCATCTGGAACATTCAGAAACTCCTGGACTTGGTGATAAAATTGAAAAATCCAAATCATCATGGAGCGATCAGTTCAAAGGTAAGAATCCGGAAACATTTAAATTAATTGTAAAAAAGGACGGTGGTGATGTGGATGCAATCACAGCTGCAACCATAACCTCACGGGCGTACAGCGATGCAATAACGCGTGCTTACAAAATTATGAAAGCACAGAAAGGAGAAAACAACGATGAGTAATCTGAATAACTTTTCAAAGGGACTTGTAAAAGAAAACCCTGTTTTGGTCATGTTACTTGGTTTATGCCCGACTCTTGGAGTCAGTTCATCGGCTGTTAACGGTGTGGGTATGGGATTGGCAACAACTTTTGTGCTTGTAATGTCGAACCTGGTGATCAGCATTATTAAAAACCTTATCCCTGACAAGGTTCGCATCCCTGCATTTATTGTAGTGATTGCTTCTTTTGTAACCATTGTAGAGTTTATCCTCGAAGGGTTTGTACCTGCACTTTACGAAAGTCTTGGTATTTTTATTCCGCTGATTGTAGTGAACTGTATTGTATTGGGTCGCGCTGAAGCATTCGCATCAAAAAATACAGTTTTCTCTTCTGCAATTGACGGGCTGGGTATGGGGCTGGGGTTCACACTTGCATTGACAGTTTTGGGCAGTATTCGGGAAATACTTGGTGCAGGGAAGATCTTCGGACTTAATCTTGGGTTTTATCCTCTTGATGCTGAAGGCAATCCTATTGTTATTCTGGTTTTTGTGCTTGCACCGGGTGCATTCATCGCGTTAGGCTATCTTGTAGCGCTTAATATGAAGTTAAAAGACAGATTATCGAAAAAAATAAAATAAGGCATTATGGAATATATTTTAATAATCATAGCGGCTGTATTTGTTAACAATATTGTTCTTGCTCAGTTTCTGGGTATCTGTCCTACTCTTGGGGTTTCGGGCAAAATATCAACAGCCGGAGGCATGGGCGGTGCCGTGCTTTTTGTAATGACCCTCGCCACAATAGTTACCTATCTGATATTCAACTACATATTAGTTCCGTTTGGAATTGATTATCTACAAACCATAACATATATCCTAGTAATTTCGGCATTGGTTCAAATGGTTGAGCTGATACTCAAAAAGGTTAGTCCACCACTTTATCAGGCTTTGGGTATTTTTCTACCTCTTATCACCACTAATTGTGCTATTTTGGGTGTAGCTATTTTAACTGTTCAAAAAGAATATGATCTTATTCACGGGGTAGTTTTTGCTATAGCAAATGCTTTGGGGTTTGCCCTGGCTCTGATCATTTTTGCCGGCATCCGCGAACATCTCGACCTGATGGGAGTACCCAAATCTTTACACGGCGCACCTATTGCATTGCTTGTTGCAGGAATTCTGGCTCTGGCATTTATGGGTTTTGCCGGAATGGTAAAAGTGTAAAGAAGAATTTTTAGCTGCCTCAGAAACGGATTTTAGCAGGTCTGATAAACGTAAAATGTTAGTTCAACGCTTTAATAAAATTTTAAAATCAGTGTTATGAACCAGAAACCATCCAACATAAAAAAGCTAGAAGTAGCTTGTTTCAACTTTCAATCGGCATTGAATGCAATAGCTGCAGGAGCCAGTCGTATTGAATTATGCTCTGATTATAAATCCGGCGGCATATCACCTGATCTAGAGGAACTCACAATTCTTAAAGAAATATCATCTGTTCCTGTTTATGTTATGATAAGACCCAGGAGAGGCGATTTCATTTATTCTTCTGCTGAAATTAAAAAGATGCAGGAATTGATAAAAATATTTACTGATTGTCGCTCTGATGGTTTTGTGTTCGGGATACTGACACCGGATGGTAAGGTTGACATTGAAGCCAATTCAAAGCTTATTATTGAGGCAGGCAAACTACCCTGTACTTTTCACCGTGCTTTTGATCATACTGCTGAACCTTTTGATGCACTTGAAGATATTATTCAAATGGGTTTCAAGAATATACTTTCTTCCGGAAGACAAAAAACAGCCTTGCTGGGTGCTGACTTTCTGAGTGAATTGAAGAAAAGGGCAAAAAACAAAATCTCATTTATCGCTGGCGGAGGAGTACGTTCAAAAAATATAGACATACTGGTTCAAAAGTTTGAAACTGAATTTTATCATACATCGGCAATAACCGGAAATAAAATAATTGCCAATATGGAGGAAATTAAAAAGATACTTGCAATTATAAATCCATAAATTTCTTTAAAAGAATAGTTAATTTTTTGTCATGATTTCAATTCCATTATGGTACGATTAAAAGCATATTTAATGAAGTAGTATCAATATCATCTACTCCGTTTCAATTCCATTATGGTACGATTAAAAGTAATATTGATGAGGATGGAGGAGCAGATAATTGAATAGTTTCAATTCCATTATGGTACGATTAAAAGAGAATAACGGCGCTCATAAAACGTAACAAAGAGATATTTCAATTCCATTATGGTACGATTAAAAGCCGCTGCCGAACCACGCAACGATCATCAGAGATTGTACGGAGTTGTGAAGCCGGTGGATGACCCCTTCTGGGACACCTGGCTGCCGCCAAGTGACTGGGGCTGCCGCTGCAGCGTAAAGCAGGTAAGAGATGATGACAATGCCAAAGAAGTACCCAAAGACATTAAACTGCCACCAGCATACATGAGGCAAAACCCGTATAAGACCGGTGAACTTTTTTCTGATAAGCATCCTATGATCGCAAAACTATCAGACAAGGAGAGAAAAATGGTAGATAAGGCAATTGGAGAACTTACCGGAGAAACAAAAGTTGCAAGCCCGCAGGAAAACGATATTATTACCAGAGAGGTTAAAACAGTAGATGACCTTAGAGAGGTAATGCAAAACCTTGATGATAAATTTAAAGGGAAATACTTTGCTCGAGGCTTTAAGGACATAAAGTTACTGACGGATTATACCTTAAATGGCACAACGGATATGGAGGGCACAATAGAACTGCATCCAAATATATATCAAGGTGTAATTAAGGCATTGAATAATATCAGAACTCCTGATCTCACGCAGTCGTTAATGTCGTAGTTTTGTAGACCAGCTTGAGTTTTGTACCTGGAAAAATTGCTTCATAATCGTTTATGGTTTGACAAATTTCTTGCACTGCTAAATTGTCCCTTGGAGTTGCCAGACTATTCAATCTAACTGTAAGAGTATTTGTCTGATAATTCGGATACAAGTCAGCCTTTGCAAAAATAATACTCTTTACCAATGCCCTTATTTCATCTGAGCTTTTTCGATAATAGCAAGATAGTAGGTTGGCTATTGCCGTTTCAGCTCTGTAACATATGATCTTAATGATGTTTTGCAAGTGCTTACTTTCTGTTTTTAGCTTATTATATCTGATATTTTCGGGCATTTCTCCTATGCTGATTTTGTAAGGGTGTTGTGCTCTTTGGGATATAATATCTTTTTCTTTTGCTTCAAATAATTCTATTTGTTTGCTCAGGAG
>LSQX01303682.1_pt1 | contig 47706 bp, 39 predicted proteins | sample 654561 | NCBI WGS metagenome assembly LSQX01 (sample SAMN04489861, study PRJNA283612) | anaerobic digester metagenome | isolation source: 4 biogas reactors fed with cattle manure at either 37C or 55C with and... | place: Denmark: Kongens Lyngby | collected 2014
TCACCTTTTGGATTATAGATAACACCCTGTGGGTATCTGGCATTACCACCTCTGGTAGGATCATAATCATGGATATTGTTAGTAATAGTCATGCCACCATCGGTGGATAAATCATAAGCCAAATATCCACTTCCCGGGGGAATGAGCATACGATGTGCAAATGCAACAGTATTCAGGTTGTTGTCAGCCCAAAGAGCTGTACGACCACCATTGTATAGACCATATGCATTGCCTGACCCGCCTATGGGGATAATAGAAACAATGTCGCGATTACCTGCATCTACAACAGGTTTTTCCGGTACATTGAAAGCATTAACAACTGTGGAATTGTTAATGAGGACTTCGTTAAAATTCCGATCAGTGCGAAATTCAGGATGAATATCGCCTTTCATCTGATAGCGCTGTGCGCTAAGCGATATCACTGCAAGGAGTGAAATTGTTAATAGTAGTGTTTTTTTCATTTGCTTACTTTTTAGGTTACTAATTAAGTTTAACTCAGCAAAATTAATAAAAATTGTATTAATTGATACAAATCCCCTGTTTTTTTTTAAGTTTTTTATGAATTACTATATCCAAAACTCATAAATATGATGAAAAATTAACAGAATATTCAAAGCATTTATACTTTTGCAGTCTTATGATCAAACATATATTTACTCTTGCAGGAAAAGATTTTTTACTTGAGCTTAAGCGGCCATATCTACTTAATGGTATGCTGCTTTATGTAGTTTCCACTGTTTTTATTTGTTACCTTGCCTTTGATGGTATAATTGATGAAAAAACCTGGAATGTATTGTACTGGATCGTTATTTTGTTTGCATCTGTTAATTCCGCAGGACGAAGTTTTTCAGAAGAGTTTTCAAAACGCCATCTGTATTATTATTCAATAGCAAATCCGGCAGCAATAATTCTTGGCAAAATGTGCTATAATGCTGTTTTATTGGTTATAGTAGCACTTCTGGGTTTTTCAGTTTTTTCACTGTTTCTTGGAATACCAGTTGAAAGCAGAGTAATGTTCATGTTAGCAGCTATAGCGGGAAACATCAGTTTTGCAATATTGCTTACAATGGTGGCAGGTATAGCTTCACGAGCCGAAGAAAATTTCACGTTGATGGCAATTCTGAGCTTTCCTATTGCATTACCCAAGTTGCTGATCCTTATCAATCTTACACGAAATGCCATTGAACGTGGAATTTGGTCAGAAGCAATTAAACCATTCGCTTCATTATTCGTTTTACAAATACTGATAATCGTTCTGGCATTGCTTTTATTTCCCTATTTGTGGAAAGACTGAAGCGTTCAGACCAAATATGTAAATTTTATGAGGTGGATTTATAAAATATTAAGTATTGTACTGCTGGTTTACGCTGTTGTAGCTGGGCTTACAATTAAAATACCCTTCGATTTGCCTGTTATTCATGAGAGTATTCGTAATCTGTTTTATCATGTGAGTATGTGGTTTACCATGATCATAATCTTCCTGATATCCTTTGTTTACAGTTTAAGATATTTAAAGGGTTTTAACCTTGAATATGATCGCATAGCTGTAACTGCAGCTCAGGTAGGACTGGTTTTTGGAATGCTTGGGATTTTTACCGGAATGTTATGGGCAAATGAAACCTGGGGAGCTCCATGGGTTCGTGATCCTAAACTAAATGGCGCAGCAATGAGCCTTCTGGTATATTTTGCATACCTGATATTAAGATCATCAATAACTGATGAAGAAAAGAGGGCGAGAATATCAGCGGTTTATAATATTTTTGCTTTCATTCTGATGATAATTTTTCTTGGCATTTTACCAAGACTATGGGGAGATTCGCTGCATCCGGGACAGGGTGGAGGACCTATGACTGTGGCTAAATTGGATTCAACCCTGCGTATCATATTTTATCCTTCAATTATTGGATGGATATTACTTGCAGTATGGATACTTGAACTTAAGATTAGGGTTAAACGTTTAAATGAAAGATTAAACTCCGATGAGATATGATTGACGAAAATAAAATGTATGTTGTAGTCGGTGTATTGCTGATCATCCTTCTAGGTTTGTTTTTATATCTTATAACTATTGATATAAAACTTCGGAAGATTGAAAAAAAGTATAATAGGGAAAATAAGCCTAAAACCAGATCAACAGTAGTAACCGGGAAATAATAAAGGTTTATGAAAACCAGACATATTATCTTAATTCTTGTAGTTGCTGTAGTAACAGGTATTATAATAACAACATTTTCGGGTTCGGGAGCATATAGCCATTTTGAAGAGGCATTTAACCATCCCGGACGCGATTTTCATATAATCGGGAAGCTTAATACCCAAAAAGCATTGGAATACGATAGTCATATTGATCACAATTATTTTGCTTTTTACATGTTCGATCAGCACGGTAAAGAATCAAAAGTGGTTTATCGGGGAGCTAAACCGCAGGATTTTGAGAAATCGGAACAGGTTGTGATAATTGGCAGCGCTGAGGATGGAGTATTCAATGCCAAACAGTTATTGTTGAAATGTCCTTCAAAATATAATGAAGAAGGACTGCCACAGGAATACGACGATACAAAATTTGATAAAGTATCGCAGGATTGATGCAGGTCTAACATTTATAAGAACTTCCTGTCAGATATTCTCCACTGACCGGATCCGGGTCATTCCATCTCCTTTTCACTTTGTGGTACTGCTGATAGTAGTGGTTCATGACTTTATGAACTCTGTTGTTTTTGCAAAAACATTGTTAATCGAAACACAAACCGGCTTAAAAACCCGGAAAAAGTATATTTTTGCAAATTATAAGTTGAGCGTACTTAATTAAACTTCTAAATATTTTTCTTTATGAAACAGACTATCACCGCTAAACAAGCGATGGAACTTGAAGACCGTTATGGTGCCCATAATTATCACCCATTACCGGTTGTACTTGCCAAAGGTGAAGGTCCTTTTATGTGGGATGTTGACGGCAAGCGTTATTATGATTTTCTTTCGGCATACTCGGCTGTAAACCAGGGGCATTGCCATCCTGCCATCGTTAATGCCATGATCGAACAGGCAAAAACACTTACATTGACATCCAGGGCTTTCTATAATGATGCTCTTGGTGTTTTTGAAAAATTTGCCACTGAATTCTTCGGATACGACAAATTATTGCCTATGAATACCGGCGCCGAAGGAGTTGAAACAGCTATTAAACTCTGCCGCAAATGGGCTTATGAGAAAAAAGGTGTTCCTGAAAATCAGGCAAAAATCATTGTTTGTCAAAACAATTTTCACGGACGTACAACAACCATTATCAGCTTGTCAACCGATCCGGATGCAAGGGGTAATTTTGGACCTTATACCCCCGGTTTTGAAATAATACCTTACAACGATCTGAAAGCACTTGAAAAAGCGCTGGAAGACCCGAATGTTGCAGGATTCCTGGTTGAACCTATCCAGGGTGAAGCAGGTGTTTTTGTTCCTGACGATGGATATATGGCTAAAAGCAGCGAGTTATGCAAGCAAAAGAATGTGTTGTTCATAGCTGATGAAATCCAGACCGGCATTGCTCGTACCGGACGTTTATTATGCTGCGACCACGAGAATGTAAAACCAGATATTCTGATCCTTGGTAAAGCTTTGTCAGGAGGAGTTTATCCCGTTAGTGGAGTATTTGCCAACGATGAAATTATGCTCTGTATTAAACCGGGACAACATGGCTCAACATTTGGAGGTAATCCTATTGCAGCAAAAGTTGGAATAGCTGCTCTCACTGTTGTAAAGGAAGAAAAGCTGGCTGAAAAATCAGAAAAACTGGGAAAGATCTTCCGTGAAGAAATTATGAAGATAAATTCTGATATGGTCGAAGGTGTACGTGGCAAGGGTTTGCTTAATGCTGTTGTCATAAAACCAAAGAACGGCAAGGAGGCCTGGGATGTTTGCCTGAAAATGGCAGAAAATGGATTGCTTGCAAAACCTACCCACCGTCATTTTATACGCTTTGCTCCACCATTGATTATCACCGAAGAACAATTAATGGATGCAATGCGTATCATTCGTGAATCAGTAGAATCATTTAATTAGGCTTTTTGTTTCATAGTTTTTGAACCGTCTTCCGCAAGGGAGGCGGTTTTTTTATTGCGTTAGATCCTTTATCAACAAAGAAATTCCTGCTGCTGAAGACAGTGGAGAATTGGGTCGTCAGAAAATTATTGTAAACTAAATTTCCGGTTCAGATTTTTAAGAAAAAACTTCTTACTTATTGATATCGAATTCGTCCTGAAGTGTTTTAACACAATCAAGTTTTTCCCATGCGAAAAACTCAACTGTTTTCTTGAATTTCCGGCAATGCGCACCATTTCCGGTAGATTCACCACTGTCAGGGTCATAACATACTTCAATCTCGGCGGTATAAGGATCGCGCCCAAAATGCCCGTAAGTTGCCGTAGGCAGATAAATGGGATTTTTAAGCCCGAATCTTTTGACAATAGCGTACGGACGCAAATCAAATATTCCTTTGATGATTTCACCAATAGCCCCGTCAGTAAGTATTTTGCCATTGATATCCTTAACTTTTGCTGTGCCGTATGTATTAACATACAGTCCAACAGGTTCGGCAACTCCGATTGCATAAGCCACCTGAACAAGAACTTCATCGGCAATTCCTGCTGCAACCATGTTTTTGGCAATATGCCTGGTTGCATAAGCAGCCGAGCGGTCAACCTTTGATGAATCTTTACCGCTGAAAGCTCCTCCTCCGTGAGCACCACGGCCTCCGTAAGTGTCAACAATGATCTTACGACCTGTTAATCCGGTATCACCATGAGGTCCCCCGATTACAAATTTTCCTGTGGGATTAATTAGTAAAGTGAAATTATGATCGAAAAGCTTTTTTACTTTTTCTGGAAGAGTACTGCTTTGCTTAACCCTTGGAATAAGTATTTCTTTTACATCTTTTTCAATTATTCTGCGCATTTCCTGATCGCTGGCAAAAGGATCATGCTGGGTTGAAATCACTATAGAATCAATACGCCGGGCAATATTTTGGTCATCGTATTCAATAGTAACCATTGATTTTGAATCGGGTCGCAGATACAGCATTTCTTTACCTTCATGTCTGATGGCTGCAAGCTGCTGAAGCAGAACATGCGATAATTCAAGAGCCATAGGCATATAATTCTCCATTTCGTTTGTAGCATAGCCAAACATCATTCCCTGATCGCCCGCACCCTGTTCTTCAGAAGTTTTTCGTTCAACTCCCATGGTAATATCAGGACTTTGTTCATGAATGGTGGAGATCACACCGCATGAATTGTATTCAAACCCATATTCTCCTTTGGTATAACCAATCCTCTTAATTGTATTTCTTGCAATGTTCTGTATATCAATATAGCTTCGGGTCTTAACCTCACCGCTGCAAACCACCAGTCCTGTAGTAACCAATGTTTCGCAGGCGACTTTACTTTCAGGGTCATGCCGCAGAAAGTCATCAAGCAGTGCATCAGAGATCTGATCGGCAATTTTATCGGGATGTCCTTCAGAAACAGATTCAGAAGTAAACAGATAGTTCATGATATAATGAGTTTAATAAAAATAATCTGCAAAATTAGTTCTTTTTTGGCTTTCTGTCTCTTATAGGGTTTGATTTAATACCTTTAATACCGATTGGAAAAATATAACAGACCAATTATACCGGATGGCAAAATATAACAGACCAATTATCGCTCCGCTCAATTGTTCTGAATATTTTAACCACCGGCATTAACGATTGTAATTTACAAAACAGCTTGGACTATTTTGTAAATACAATTCGTATAAGTCAGAAAAGTTTTCAAAAAAATAAGGTAACTAATTGTTTGCCGATAACAGAAAATATACGGGGTTTATAAAGCGTGAAGCAATGTTGCAACCAAAAATCCCAGATAATTCCCTATAGCATATCCGATAATCCCAACGGTGATCCCCGGTACAATAATATGCCTGTTGCCTATAGCACCAGCAATTACAGGAACAAACGGCGGGGAACAAATTAAGCCTACTGATGTTATCATAGTTGTGTCAGCATCAATTTTGAATATTTTATTGATGATAACATTAAGGATAAGTGAGCCAAAAACCGCCACTGTGATATATGCAAAAAGTCCTGGCGTCAATCCTGCAAAATTTCTTACATCAGCCATTGATGCAACTACAATGCTAAATATAAGTATCAGATACATACCCGATTCAAAGGTTTTGTCAATGCGGTTTATTACAGGGATAAGTGATGCAAGTATGCCAAGAGTAGTAATGGTAAGGATCACAACTACCATTGTTAAATTACCAGGAGTAAGCATGCTCAGAATTATGCCTATCGCAAAAATGCCAATTGCCACAAGATAGGCTTTCAGCAAAGGATAGAATTTTTCACGGCGTAGAATACCCCAGAAAGGGTCTTTTCCGTCAAGGTCTTTGATCTTCACCTCGTCAAGCGGGATTGGGAATTTGGGCAGGAAGCGGTGAAACACTTTTTGACCAACGGTCATCAGAAAAGCAATATAAAAAGCACCGATTATAAGATCATAGGTGTGTGTGAGGATATATGTATTGGCGTCAACATCGAGCATCATTTTTAATGCAGCGAGGTTAGGTGTTCCGCCTGTATACACCCCGATAAGCAATCCGGAAACTTTCCAAAGATTGGGCATGCCTTTTCCTCTGAAAATGAAATAACCGGCTACTACCACAGTAACAACCGAAAACAATCCTACAATTAGAGAAATGAAGGTTTTTCCTGCCATTTTTTTCCATTCCTTCACATTGGCTGAAAATAGCATCAGCGGGATCGCCAGTAAAATGGTGATGCTCATAAGAGTATCGCGAAGTTTGTAAATGTTAAAGGCAAGAAGATCTTTTCTGGTAATTAAATCATCTGCAATTAATGCTTTTATATCTTCATTGTTTGCATTAGGATTTATGGTAAGGTATTCGTTAAGGTAAGTTCCCATTGAAGGCAGAATACCTATATTCCCAAGTATCAGACCAACGGCATAAGCTATGATTACCGCTCCCAGCTTGTTCACAAAGGGAAAACGATGACAAAGATGCAGTATGAGTAATGGGGTGAAAATGTAAAAAACTGCAAGTAAAATTATGATCATAATAACTGATTTTAGTTAGCCAAAAACTAAAAAGCCAATATCTGCTTTGTTCTTTAAAATATTTTGATCCCTGTTTTTCTATTTTGCCACAAAATCATTTCTAACCTCAATCCATCCCGGATAATCGAGGTTGCGCCCACTTACCATGATGTAAGGCTTGAGCTTAACCATCACACGGCTAGTTTTACCTGACCCGTCAGCAAGCCCTAAAGCAAAATCAATGATTTTTTCTCCTTGTTTTCCCTGCAATACTTCAGCAAGATTAAAAGCAATGTTGACAGGAAGCGTTGCAGTGCTGTTAGGTTCTGTAGTGAATCTTTCCTGAATACTGCCATTGAGCATTTGCAAATCGTCAATGAATAAAATCCAATCCAGTTTATTTATGGAGGCAGTCTGATTATTTGGATTGTTTACCTGAAGATTAAGGTTGAAGTTAAGCGGAAGCTGATTGTTCAGTACGGCATTTGTAAGCTGCAAAACATCAAGCGGACGTATATCAGAAAAGCTTTGAATATTTGAAACGTTCACTCCGGCAAGGCTAATATCCGTAACTGTATGAATACGGAATTTACAGCTTGAAAGCGCTGCCATCTCCTCAACCTGTCGCAATACATCACAGGAACTGAAAAATAATGTAGTTACTAAGATAATTGCTGCTAAATTTTTTCTTTTCATGGAAACTAGATTTATAGTTAAACAAATTATTACAATAAAAGTATTTTTGCATAAAAACCGTCTGATGCGCAGCTTTTGAAACAATGCCCTGCTCAAGCCAAAGATCTTTTTCTAAAATCATTGTTTAAAAACATTTCAATTTGATTGCAATAATATTTGCTTGCAGGGATACCCGATGTTCCTGTGGGAATTGCCACATATGATTCAGTAAGGTTTGCCATATTGAAAACATGCCTTTGCGAGGTACCATACACAACTGAATCTGGATTATGAAAACTGTAAGCCATCGGGTTTACAGTATGAAAGCTTCCGTCAACAGAGAAAGTACCCTTATTGAATCCGAAGATTTTATTTAGTATTTTTACCGAGCCAAGAAAATGCTTCAGGTTTAACTGATGAATATTGCCCCATTTCCAGTTAGCAGGATCTTTATCCACGTTCTTTTCGAGCCATTCAACTGTTTCTTTGAAGCTTAACAGAACAATCTCATCAAAAGTCTCAAAATGCTGAGTGTTAACATAGTCAATCCATGACGATGAAGAATCTCTCCAAAGATATTCAAACTTGTTATGAATAATTACGCTGCTCAGTTCTTTGAAAAGGTCTTCTCCTAATTCGTCAGAAAGTGAGTTTTTGATAAAAGCGGCATAAAATTCTTCAAAAATCGTGGTGGCAGTACTTTCGGCTATAGGTGTTCTATCCCACGAGTTTAACAAGCTCAGTGCTTTTTGCCCGTTTGCCGAAAGATCATTCGCTGTTGAAATTATCTTTATCAGCTCATCTGTATAACGATCTGCCAACCTTGAATGAAAATCGCACAGTATTTCTTTAAAATCCTCTGTGCCAAGCTTATCTTTTGCATTTATCATTTCTCTGATCCTGTTAATTCTGTAAGGCATTAAGAGCCAATAATACATTATCATCGGTTTCTGATAAAACCCAATAAGACACTAAGAATTTTTCTGAAAGCTTTCATGCTATTTGTTTTTTGGATGACTAAAAATTAAAGATGTAAAGGCATTATTTCAAAAAGACATTGAAACCCAAACATCTGCATTTATTAATCACACTTTTGCAACTGATGCCATAAAACTACGTGTAATCATGCTGAATGATTTAAAACGTTCAGCAATTGCCAAAGTCATTGCATCCACAGCTTCCTGACCTTTTTCATTTCTCATAACTTCAACTATCCTTTTAATATCAGGCAACTCACTTGCTTCAACCTTTGGGTCAGATACCATTTTATAAGGCATATATTTCTTTATTGTTTTATCCATGAAAACCGATTTTTCAGAGGCTTCTTTCGATACAACCTCTATCAAAAATTTCTGATCAAAGGGTGTGTGAGGCTGCGGATGTGTAAGAGCCTGCAAAAAAGGATGTTCCCAATCCTGTTGTTCAAAAGCTTTACGGAGTATCTGTACCTGAAATTCTTCAAGAGCAGTATGTCTGTTTGAAACTAACTGAACAGCCCTGTCTTTAGCTCCCGGGAATCCAATTATAGCTTTGAAATTAATCCACAACATTCGCAAAACACTAACACCTGGAAGCGGCTTGCTATGATATGGCATTGAAGGATCTGATACATAGTGCATGCCCCAGCCCATAAATCTCCAGCCCCAGTAATCTTCATTTTGTGCAAACGCAAATTCTGAAAGTGCTTTATACAAATTAAGCCTGTAATCCACGTAAGTTCGTTTCAGAAACGGACCAAACTTGTATAAAATGCCGGCTTCATGAAAAAAACACATGTGAAATGGCGCCTGACTGCTATATTCCAGATTTGGATTGCCAAAAGGCTGAACACCAAATCCATAGGTTTTGCCAAAGTCAGTGCTATTGTCTACGAATAATCCCAGATCAAGACCATAATCCGGTTCGTTATTGGCAGTACACAACACTTCGAATGGAGAAACAAGTTCGCCTTCGTTTATTAGAATATAAATATTGTCAAGTATCAGACTTAAATCCTCAAGTGTGGTGATATCTTGCGGGTCAACTATTGTTCTGCCGCCAGCCACTACTCCCGGCATTAATTGCAGATATAATGGTGCTTTCAGGTTCTGATTAATCCGAATGGCAGAATAGAATCGCAACAAAATATCATCAGGATTTCCGGTTTCTTTGAAAGCCAGCGCATCAGGGCAAGGCGCATAATTAGGAAGATTATCACGCGACCATGTTTCATGCTGGGCAAGAAAAAGCTCTAATTCCTTTTCGTTGTCTGATAAAAATACTTTCAGGCTTTTGGCTGCTATTGAGTCGGATGTTTTCCAAAAAGGCAAATCCTTTAGAGCGGCATAAGCAAGTAAAGTGTGTTCATTCCACGCCTGAACGCTGAAATTAATATTAAGGAACAATAAAACAAGAGCAAAATAAGCTGAGATGGTTGGTTTGATTTTCATAGCTTACTGTTGTTAAGTGGTTTAAAAACTGATACTTACGCCTAAACTAGGCATAATTGGTAATTGGTCAATACGTTCGCCGGTAAGACGATCCATATAAAATACATTTTTACGGCTATAAATATTTGTGACGCTTGCGGTGGCTTCAAGTTTTGAATTCTTGCCTAATTTGGCCAAATACTTAAGACTTAAATCCAGACGGTGATAATCTGACAGGCGGCCTCCGTTCAGATTTGCATAAATAATTCCAATTGTTCCGTTTTCCCGCAGATAATCAGAGAAAATACCATCCATGAAAGGAAGGCGTTCGTAATAACCTTGTGACTGGGTAAATGGGAAACCACTGCCATAATTAAAACGGCTGCTGAGTTCCCAGTTCTTCTTATCACCAAGCTGATAGCTTACAACAATATTGGCACTATGCCGGCGGTCGAAATGCGGAAAATATCTCATCAGCTCATCGTAGCGGTCAACATAGGTTAACGAATATACAGCCCACACGTATAATCTGCGTCTGTCGTATTTCAACGAGAGATCAACACCTTTGGCAACACCTGTCTCTATAATGAAGTCTTTACGAAGTCTTTCAGGTTTGTCAGAATTCTCTCCAACATCTTCGTAGAGTTTGTCGCGGTTCAGATTTGTAAGCTGGGTATAATCCTTTATATAACCTTCAAGGTTTGCCAGCAGATTTTCGTTTATATCATATTCAATTCCGAAAATAAAATGATAAGCTTTTTGTAATCTGTGAGTTACATCCTTTTCGTCGAATTTTTTAGGAAGATTATCAGGTCCGGATAAAAATCCATAAAAAAGGTTTACAACATCACGATCAGAGGTTCCGCTGAGCAGATTTTGAGAATATAATCCTGTAGCAAGTTTCAGACGAAAATAAGTTGTTGCATTATATTTAACTGCCAGGCGCGGCTCGGGTGATAATTCAGCCAATGATGCATACCATTGCACACGAAGCCCCGGCTCAATAAGAAATTTACCTGTATTGTGCAGATATTTGGCAAATAATGCCAGTTCAGTAGTATTTTGTTTTTGTCTTACCTGCCATCCAAGGGAATTGTACAGAGTAAAATCAGTCATAAATCCCAGAGATTCAATTCCGTATTTAAAGCTGTTTTTTCCCATGAAATAAGTAAATGCCAACCCGACATTAAACCCGTTGATCTCACTGGTACGGGGTCTGCCATCAGTTTCATTAAGAGCAATCCTATAAAGAGAATAGGAAGCATTACCTTCAAGCAGGGCAGGCGATTTTCCGGGTATTACCAGAAAATTCATTCCACCTCCGTAACTATTCCAGTTAAACTCGCTTACAAGACGATAATTCACATCATCCTGAAACCTGAATCCAAAAAAGCTGATCTTGTTTCCGCTTCCGGCATTAAATGATGCCTTACCATAAATGTCAAGAAAAGTATAGGGGAGTCCTTTACTGTCAATGTAATTATAAAACAGGTCGGCACTCTGTTTTAGATATGAGTTTTTTACAGATAGAATAAATGATGCACTTAGATCATTAGTTTGATCTTCTTTTTGTTTGATCAAAGGACCTTCAAGCAGAAGCTTGGCTCCCAGAGTGGAAGCATCAGCCTTACCTGAAAAACGGCTGCGATTTCCATCACGAGTGGTAAGGTTCATTGCTGATGAGATCCTCCCGCCATATTCTGAGTTGAAACCACCGGTGAAAACATCAACATTTCGGAGCAGATCAGTATCAAAAACCGAAAACAACCCTATTGAGTGAAAAGGATTGTAAATAGTCATTCCATCAAGCAAAACCTTGTTTTGTATTGGCGGACCTCCACGAATATAAAGCTGTCCCCCCTGATCACCGGTAAAAATCACTCCGGGTAATACCTGAAGGTATTGTGCCAGATCGGACTGACCTCCAAATGTAGGCAATTGTTTTATTTGTTTTGGAGTGATCTTGACAACGGATGTACGTGTTTCAGTTAGCGCTTCTTCTCGCTGGGCTGTTACCTGAACTCCTTCAAGCTGAATATTACTAGTTGTCAGATAAAGATTTTTAGTAACAACATCATTAGCTTTTAAAGTCATATCTATTTTTAATGTATCATGCCCTAATGATGTAACCATCAGAATATAACTGCCCGGTGGAATACGGCTGATCACAAAATAGCCATTAACGTCGGTAGCAGCTCCTATTGAAGTTCCTTGAAAATAAACGTTGGTAAAAATTACAGGTTCACCTGTTTCTTTTTCGTAAACAAAACCCCTTACTGTGCCGTATTGTGCAACAGTAGTGATTGTAGTAAAGAGCAGGACTATCAGTATATAAAGGTAGAGAAAATGCGATTTTCGTAAAAACATGAGGATTTTCTTATAGTTAAGCCGGCAAAATTAGACAAAAACACATTAATTTACTTGCTATGGATCATATATTACTTGAAATCTAATTTTCCGATCATCGAATTTCGGGAAGCTAAGAACCATTAATGTCAAAATCAGCAGGCGATTTGTCAACAAATTATCGAACAGGAAGACGAAAAAATTTTTGATTAAAAACATGACAGAAAGCTAATTTCCTGGATTTTTGCATTTTGTCAAAACTATTTCTCTGTGTACTTGTTTACGAAGTACACTAAATATTAAAAAAGTAAGGCTCATCAGTTTAAGTATTCATTAAAACCACTTAAAACAATATTTGATATGGCTCAAGCTCAAAAGATTACTATTTCAGGCGAACAGCTTCAAGTTCCTGATTTTCCAATAATACCGTTCATTGAAGGAGACGGAACAGGTCCGGATATTTGGCGCGCATCGGTAAGAGTATTGGATGCTGCTGTTGAAAAAGCGTATTCCGGAAAACGAAAACTTATGTGGAAAGAGGTTCTGGCAGGTGAAAAAGCCTTTAACCAGACAGGTTCTTGGCTGCCGGAAGAAACACTTACTGCTTTTCGGGAATATCTTGTTGGAATTAAAGGTCCGCTTACTACACCTGTTGGAGGTGGTATTCGTTCGTTAAACGTGGCTTTACGTCAGGAACTCGATCTTTATGTTTGCTTGCGACCTGTTAGGTGGTTCAAGGGAGTACCCAGTCCTTTGAAGGATCCGTCAAAAGTTGATATGCACATATTTCGTGAAAATATCGAAGATATTTATGCTGGTATTGAATTTATGCATGGTAACCCGGAAACTGAAAAGATCAAGAGTTTTTTGATGTCGGAAATGGGAGTTAAGAAATTGCGTTTCCCTTTAACCTCTTCTATTGGTATAAAACCTATTTCACTTGAAGGCACAGAAAGACTTGTAAGGGCTGCTATAAAATATGCACTTGATAAAAAATTACCTTCGGTAACCTTGGTTCACAAAGGAAACATCATGAAATTTACTGAAGGAGCGTTTAAACAATGGGGATATGAACTTGCCGAAAAAGAATTTGGTGATAAAGTATTTACATGGGTAATGTACGACCGCATAGCACAGGAAAATGGTATCAAAGCTGCTGATCAGGCACAAAAACAGGCATTGGAACAGGGTAAGCTGTTGATCAAGGATGTTATTGCTGATGCTTTTTTACAACAGATTTTATTGCGTCCTTCTGAATACAGTGTGATAGCAACAATGAACCTCAACGGAGACTACATCAGCGATTCGCTTGCTGCCATGGTTGGAGGTATCGGGATAGCTCCGGGTGCAAACATAAATTATATGACCGGACATGCTGTTTTTGAAGCTACTCATGGTACTGCCCCTAAATATGCAAACCTCGATCAGGTTAATCCCGGCTCGGTTATTTTAAGTGGCGCTATGATGCTTGAATACCTGAACTGGAACGAAGCTTCTGACAAAATAATCAGTGCACTTGAAAAAACAATTAAGCAAAAGCTTGTTACCTACGATTTCCATCGCTTGATGGAAGGTGCAACATTGCTTAAAACATCTCAATTTGCCGATGAAATGATAAGAAATATCTTTAGTGATTAAGTTTTTCGGCTAAAATCCAGAGATCTTATTTTTTAAGTTTCAAAATAATTATTCATTAATGATTCACAATCAATAATTAACCACTATGAGGATTAAGGATAAATTACGTCAAAAAATTGAAGAATGGCGCCCCCGTACTGAAAAACTGCTGAAAGAATATGGCGATGTTGTCATTGATAAAGTAACTGTTAGTCAGATTATTGGCGGTATGCGCGGAATTAAATCTCTGGTTACTGATATTTCTTATCTCGATCCAATGGAAGGTATCAGGTATAGGGGATATACATTACATGAGGTTTTTGAGAAACTGCCAAAACCCAAAGGTGCGGAAATGCCTTATGTAGAGGCTCTGTATTATTTATTGCTTACCGGCGATATTCCAACTGAGGAAGAAGCCAGTGAAATGATTGATGAATTCAACAAGCGCAGAATACTGCCTCGTTATGTTTATGAGGTGATTGATTCTTTTCCGTGTTGTAGTCATCCCATGACCATCTTCTCTGCAGCCGTTATGACAATGCAGCGGGAATCATTTTTCGCAAAGAAATACCACGCAGGTATCAGTAAGCTTGAGTATTGGGACCCGATGTACGAAGATGCACTTAATCTTTTAGCCAAATTACCTGAAGTAGCCACTTATATTTTTGCTAAATTATACAGAGACGGCAAACGTATTCAGTCAAATCCAAACCTTGACTATGGTGCCAATTTTGCACACATGATGGGCATAGCTCATCCTTACGATGAAGTTGCCCGTTTGCATTTTATTATTCATGCCGATCATGAAAGCGGTAATGTAAGCGCACATACAGGACATCTTGTTGCTAGTACTCTTGCCGATGTTTATCTTAGCATATCTTCAATGGTGAACGGACTTGCTGGTCCTCTTCATGGCCTGGCTAATCAGGAAGTATTGCGCTGGCTTCAAGACCTTATGGAAATGCTTGACGGACAAGAGTCAACGGAAGAAGAACTGAAACAATATGTGTGGAATACACTTAATAGCGGGCAGGTCATCCCTGGTTACGGACATGCCGTACTTCGTAAAACTGATCCCCGTTATACTATTCAAAGAGAATTTTGTTTGAAACATATGCCCGAAGACCCTCTCTTTAAACTGGTAAACAAGCTTTATAAAGTGGTGCCTCCCATATTGCAGGAGCAGGGGAAAGCCAAAAACCCATGGCCCAATCTCGATGCTCAGACAGGTGTTATACATTGGCACTACGGAGTTACACAATACGATTTTTATACTGTGCTTTTTGCTATTGGCAGATCACTTGGAATTGCTGCAAATTTAGTCTGGGACCGTGCTTTGGGTTATCCGCTCGAAAGACCTAAATCGGTAACAACTGCCATGCTTGAAGAAATGGCAGCTAATGCAAAGGCGCAATAAAAACAACTCAACTTTGTAATTCCGCATTGTTTTATTAATTACTCAGGTGTTAAAACCTTGTTTTTCTATATTTATATCATGATTCAGCAATATCATATACAATTGCCGGCCTTTAGCCGCGGATTTCATATCATTACTGATCATATCCTTAATTCTGTTGATCAGCTCCCTGAGAAAGGCGTTATGCATGTTTTTATTCAGCATACTTCGGCAGCACTTACAATAAATGAAAATGCCGATTCAACTGTATTGCTGGATTTTGAGACGGTGTTTAATAAATTGATTCCAGAAAATGTACCATATTATCGTCATATTATTGAAGGTAGTGACGATATGCCTGCTCATATAAAAGCTTCACTGCTTGGTTCGTCAGTAAATATCCCTGTGAAAAACGGGCGCCTGAAGCTGGGAACCTGGCAGGGAATTTATCTGTGTGAATTCAGGAACAGAGCAGGAAAAAGGAATCTGGTTATAACTGTAATTAGTTAGTAAACCTGAAAAAGTCATTAGTAAGGCCTGATTATAATGCCCACTGTCAATGGTGATATTTCAGGACCTTTATCTTTTTCAAATAATTCTGTGAATCCGTAATAAGCTGTTAGGTTCATCCATTTATAACCAACAAGTGCATAGGCACCAATGCGATAATCAGATATGTTTTGATTGTTGTGAACCTTTCTCTTGATTTCTGTAGAATTATTACCAGTGTATTCCTTTCCTTTGTATTTGGTTTTATCTGAAATAAGATAACCAATTTTGCCACCCAGGGCAAAATTTATCAGACTTTTGGTCGTGTAATTAATTTCGAGTGGAAGTTCAATGAAATTAAGATTCAGCTTGTTTTTCTTAAAAGTATTATCTGCCGGAAATTTTTGAAACTCTGAAATTCCGTTGCTGGTATGCAAATAAGAATTCTTTAGATACATGTTTTGAGTCGCAACAGATAAACCTGCTGAAATACCAAAATTTGATTCTTTGAATTTATACTGATACATGAGATAAAGGTTAACACCTCTGTTTATGGTTTTAAGTTTCACTGTGTCAGGCATATTCAGCCATATATCTGAGTTAAGCTCAAAACCAAATTTCATATTACGTATTGAATAGGGGCTGATTCCCTGTGCATTAGTACTAACAGTTATAAGAGCCAAAATGGATACAATTAAGAAGCGTTTCATGATAATAGTTTTAAATTAAGAGATTCCAAAGCTACAATTATTTTTAAAACAGTTATGTTTGTTGAACAATAACGAAAAATATTGACATTAGTTTTATTTAAGCTGGCAAAAGTGGAAGAAAGTACATTGTTTTAAGCGTTTTTGAGCAAACCATCTCAGGAATTTTACGAACTGAGCTTTTAAATTTTAACATTCTTTCTCTTTCAGAGATAAACACAAATGATAAAATATTCTATATTTTTGCCATTATTAAAGTAAAGTATATGTTAACCAAGAATAACCTGATTGTAATTTTGTATTCATTGCCGGTTTATCAGCAATTATTTTTTACAGTTCAGTTAATATCATTTAAAAAGTCAAACCCGTCAAGAAAGTTTCTTGGATTGTTATTGCTGGCTATGACACTGTTTTTAGTTATAAATGCAGTGTCAAATCTTGGATACCAGCCTTATGTTATTCAATTTCTTGTAACTCCACTCATTTTAATGATATTGCCCTTTGAGTTTTTGTATTTACTTTCATTGTTTAATAAAAATGATCAGATCAAGACCTGGAGTGCCTTAATATTATTTATTCCTGCTTTCGTAATGCTTATTGCTGAATTATCAGGTTTTGGCTTTTCTGAAACCATTAAACATTCAACTTATTTAGGGAATGTTAGTAATTCTTTTAATGAACTTGAAGCAGGTGGCAATCCTGTTTCAGATACTTTACGAATTACTTTCATGATAATTATAATCACACAAATTGCTTTATCAGCTCTCAGAATAACAGATCTGGTCAAGTCTGAACAAGAAAAAGTGAATTCAGATCCCCAATTTTTACCTCACATAAGTTTTTTATGGATAAAAATTATTTCCGGTAATTTGATTATTTTTTTAATAGTCAGTTCAATACAGATTTTTGCCTTGGGGTCAAACAATTTTTATTTTATAATATTCACTAATATTTTAATGCTCATTAGTGGAGGTCTTGTTGGATATTATGGTATGAAACAGGATGTATTATTGCAGGAAATATCCGGTGTTGGAGTATTAAGGAATTTTAGTTTAAGGAATGAAGAATCAGGTCAGGCTGAAAATGAATCAAACATAGTAGATGATGAAGCTGCCGGAATCATAAATAAAATACAAGAGATAATGGAAGAGCAAAAGCCATATCTTTCAAAAAAATATACTATAAATGATCTGAGCATTGAGTCAGGTATTAAGCAACATCGCCTAACAACCGTTATTAACGATACAATGGGTACTAACTTCAATGGCTTGGTAAATAATTACCGGATAAAAGATGCTATATCCATGTTAGAAGACAATAAACAGAATTACACCATTGATGCTATTGCTGATATTACTGGCTTTAGTTCACGATCAACGTTTTATGCATGTTTTAAAAAGATAACCGGATTAACTCCCAAAGATTATATGTTAAGCGCTAAGAATAATATTCATGAAACAGAAACGTGAATGCCTGTATATTTCTGTGCTTCCTCTAATAGTATGAGAAAACAAAAAAGGGGCTGCCAACTTGTGAGGCAGCCCCTTTTATAATCTTACTTTCTAATTAGTTTAAAATATTCTCCTAAAGCGAATAACAACAAAACTTAACATAAGAGCTATACCCACATAAAGTGCCCAATGTGAAAGGGGAACTGGAGTAGGTGGATTAATTGTAGGATAATCACATGAATATTGAAGATTGTTTTGAAACATTATTCCGGCTCCTTGATCTTCTACATACCCCCATTCATATGTACAGGTGGTTGCTGTTACAGTTCCATTGCCAAATGTATATTGAATAGTAGTTGGTTTACCACTGCTTTGTTCGGCAGTAATAATAAGTGTACCAGGATACAGATTTGTAAAATATCCATGGCTGGCATAATTGCCATAAAAAGGACTTGGAACTCCGGCTACAATTGGATGTGAAGCATCAATAACTATATTATAGTCTTCAATGTGTACTACGGTACTAACACCACCAGGCAGGTCCACGGGAACAAGTGGTGAGTTCCATCCATAAGTTGCTGCATGAACCTGCAATCTTCCACCATTCTGTACAAAGTTAACAAACTTAGAGAAATTTGCCGAAAATGCAGTGTGAAAAGCTGCGTTTTGATCTGATTCTACAATAATTACATCAAAATCATCAAAATTCATTGAAGGGAATTCTGATGAATTAGCAGTTGTAACATTATGGCCTTGAGCTTGTAAAAAAGAGACAGTGACATCTATACCCCAGGGAAAATTGTTTCTAAGGACCAAAAAATTACATTCACCGTTCCTGGTAGGATTGGCAAAAACTTCCGATTTAAGATAAGTTGGTGTGTAGTCACTAGGTGCAACATTTGTGTTTTGTTGAGCAAATACGCTTCCCATCAACAAGAATGCGATTAAAAGAAGATTCAAATTTTTCATAATAAATTGATTTTAGTTAAACATGATGCAAAAGTATAATAACAAAAAATAAATATAAATATTTAGATGTATAAATATGTCCGGATTTTGCAATTCAGGACATATTTATTTATAGATTGCTGATAAACAGCACTATGATTGAGGTTGGTTTTTGTCCTGAATTAATAATTCAGGACAAAATACTTGGTTCATGTATTTTGTTAAGAAGATAAAAGTATTTATTAACTGAAAGGAATAAATATGTAAAACGGTATTTGTAGCTTATGCAAAAGATTAAGTTAAATCGGCTTAAGCTTATGATTGGTTAGGCAACAATACGTAGTAATCATGATTAACTGGACATGTATATTTGTTTCATTGGCTAGATGATAATTGTCGGATTTAGTTAACGCTCAGCTATCTCTGCATGTTTTAAAAATGATTACCGGATTGACTCCTAAAGATTATATGTTAAGAGCTAAGAATAATATTGAGGAAACTGAAATATAAGTTACTGTGCTCTTTTATAAGAAACAACAAAGGCTGTCCTTTTGAGACAGCCTTTCATAGATACTACTTCAACTTATCTTAAAATATTCTCCTAAAGCGAATAACAACAAAACTTAACATAAAAGCAATACCCACGTAAACTGCCCAGTTTGAGAGGGGTATAGGTTGAATTGATTCAGACCAGGTAAATGATGCTGTATCGTTGAGTGCACCAACAACGGCCATAATATTATCAGTACCCGGATTTGGACCATCATAACAGAATGTAGCTATTCCGCTTTCGTTTGTAAATGCAAAGCCGGTGCTCGCACTGTTAGGTCCTGTAATATTAAAGTCAACCCTGACACCAGTCACAGGCTCGCCAAAATTGTTCAGCAAAGTTGCTTGCCAGCAGCGGGTGGTATTTATCGGTGAACTGCCTGTTTTCGGGCTTATTGTTAGTGAAACTACTGTAGCAACCTCGCCAAATGCCTGTCCTCCAATATAGGCGTATGAATCAGCTTCAGTATATCCATAAACAAGCAGTCCTATAGGTAAGTTACTTGTAACTGTGTGGATTCCATTGGGAACAGACACTTGTGCACCAGAATAAGTGGTGCCCGGAATTGCAGTCCAGGAACTTGGGGCTACGCTGGCACCGTCTACCTTTACATTTCCGGTATTTGATGTAGGTGAAGTAATGTTTAAATAGTTTATTGCTATGTTGCTTGTACCAGCAGAGATTACATAATTGTTTAAAACCTGTTCGTCAGGAGGTATTAAGGAAAAACAAGGGTCGCCAGTGGTATTATCAGCCGATACTCCTTTACAAAATTGACCAACCAAAATAGGTTTGTTGGCTGTAATTTTATTATAGGATGTACTGGATAAATCTGTTTGGTAAAACTGACCTGCATTTAAAGTTGCAACAACAGATCCGTTAATACTTACCTCAGTGTTGCTTTGTTGTGCCATTATTCTAAATACATCTCCGGCAGTTCTTTCTGCTAATGGAACTGTTACAAAGCTCTGACCCCATGTATTTACCGGTGTTAACTGTTGAACTATGTAATCACAAGCAGTTACTCCAACAGGAATATTAGCGCAATTATTTGACCCAAACACGCCTACCGGTTTATCGGACACAACTCTTGATCCGGTGTAATCACTGCCTGAAGCGGTCGTCCTAAGTTGAAAAACTTGTCCCGTGTTTAAAACCACATTTCCGGTAACTCCTGCAGACCAGCCGGGGCTTGAGGCTGTTGGAGTAATCGAAACATTGGTGTTGTCTTCTGTAGCTACGACAGTAAGCTGTATGCCAAGATTGTTATTTTCATATGCCATAACATAATAATCGTTTCCAAGTGCATCAACCGGAAGCCCTAGATAAGCATCTGTAGAAAAATCTCTTTGGCTCATAACATAAACTGTCACCGGATTATCTGAAGTTACATGTATCCCTTTATTATGTATTGACCCATTTCCTGTAACCTCCACTGCCATTGGAAGAGTGATTGTTTCCAGAGTGCCGGCTGTAATATTTACAGTTGTTGAAAAAGCAGGGTCTGTTATGTTTATATTAACAACTGAATTATTTTCTGCTGTGATGTATAATTGCCTTACACCTGTAGCATCATAATTTGCAGGAAATGCAAGCCAGAATTCGGTACCTTGACTGGTTTGTGCTTGCAGGTTCAAATTTGCGGAGATTGCCAATATAAATATTAGCACTAGGTTCTTTATTGAGATTAAAGTATTTTTCATAATTCTTTATTTTTAAGATTCGACTAATTTTATTTTTTGGATTCAACTTACGAATCACTAGTTGGTAATCACCTTAATATTCTTAAACTCAAAACTCGTAATATCAGCTTTGTGCGTAGGAATAATTTTGATAGCCAGAACTATTAAATCCGAGCTTTCAGCTTCTGAGCAGTCCGATTGAAGTGATGCTCCTGGAGCAACAATATGTTCTTTAAGCCCGTAACGTGCTTCTACATTCATTCCAGAAACATTATCATTTACTACGTCAGTCCAGGTTACTTTAACCCCATAATTGTTTTTGTTAACAATTTTAAGAAATATGGCATCCTGTCCGTTGCATTCGCCAATTTTGTAATAGAAATCAACATTGCCTGTTGATTTGTTGAGTGTCCAGTCGCTGGCAAAACCATGACTAATGCTACCCATGAAAAGACCCACAGATAGCAAAATTGTAAAGAAAATTGATTTTTTCATGTTAAATTTATTTTAGTTAAACATGATGCAAAAGTATAATAACAAAAACTACATATAGATATTTAGATGTGTAAATATGTCTGGATTTTGCAATTCAGGACATATTTATTTATAGATTGCTGATAAACAGCACTATGATTGAGGTTGATTTTTTGTCCTGAATTAATAATTCAGGACAAAATACCTGGTTCTTGTATTTTGTTAAGAAGATAAAAGTATTTATTAGCTGAATGGAATAAATATGTAAAGTGGTATTTGTAGCTTATACAATAGATTAAGTTAAATCGGTTTAAGCTTATGATTGGTTAGGCAACATTATGTAATAACCATTATTAACAGGGCATACATACCAATTTCATTGACCAGATGATAATTGTCGGATTTAGTTCACACTCAGCTTTCTATGCTTATTTAAAAATGATTACCGGATTAAGCTCCTAATTTTTATATGTTAAGAGCTAAGAATAGTATTGAGGAAACTGAAATGTAAGTTACTGTACTCTTTTATTAGAAACAACAAAGGCTGCCCTTTTGAGACAGCCTTTGTTGAATTATGTTTTTAGATTATCTTAAAATATCCTTCTGAAACGGATAACTACAAAACTTAACATAAGAGCTATACCTACATAAAGTGCCCAGTTTGAAAGGGGCACCGGAGGCCCTCCCAGTATCCATTCTAATGTAATTATATTTGAGCACTGATTGACTCCCTGACTGTTTTGGAAGCAGGCCTGGATCTCATCAACACCTGGTCCACCTATCCCTAAGTAGGAAAAGAATGCATCTCCTGCAGCATTTGTTGTTCCTGTACCTGCAACTCCGGAGTTAGGCCCTGATAATACATTAAAACTTACAGTCTTACCCGCAACCGGATTTCCATTATTGTCTTGAATATGAGCTTTTACGGTATGGCTTGAGCCAACGTTTTCTTGTACCGTTGTTTGAGTTAATAAGATACCTTCACCAATGATAGCAGCACCTGAAATTTGGAAGTATGACAAAAAGATATTGTCATCGTTTGAAGGATTTATTGTACTAATAAGGATATTTGTTGTTGTATTATCTATAAATGGCAGCAAACTATACAGTTCATCGTCATAGCGAATATCACAGCTTGAACTACTGTAAGGATCAGGAGGATTTGTATTAAGATCTCCAATACCACCTACCGTGATTAATGCACCATTAGCTAATACACCATCGTCATAACCATTTGCTGAACTTGTAAGCCGCTGACCGTTTACATCAATTATTGATATTTGCCCCAAACAGGGTCCATTTGCTGAGAATGATATACCCAAACCCATATCAAGAACTGAGCTCGGATCGTTTGGGTCAATTGGCTGCCCTAAGGCAAGAGAAAAGTTATCACCTGTTGTGCTTAAAGCACCAAACATTATAACAATGGTTTTTTCATATGTTAGTGGATCAGCAAAAACTACAAGAAGTGCAGTACCATCAATGTTATTAGAATTACATTCACCAACTGTCAGTGTATTTATCCCGGCTGGTGCAAGGTCAATTATTCCTGCAACTAAAGAAGTAATATCAGCATAATGATTATAACTGGATATTCCACTGGTTGTGCTGAAATCCCAATTAACCGGTGTACCATTTACGGTTATGCATCCGTTAGGAATAGAATAAGATGTAAATCCTGTTGAGGCTCCCATTATAATTGCTTTTACTACTGTAGATCCTGAATTTGGTTTATCTACTCTAATAGGATAACTTGAACTAAGGCTTCCCGCGCCATCGGCCGAGATAGTGTATTTACCTGTTATAGAATATATCTGAGACAGACCATTAGCCAGTACCACACTATTGTTGTTTTTGGGGTCAGGATTGGTACCATAAGTGTTTGACTGGCTGTAGGAGGTAGCTATAAAAGCCACCATCGCAATTGATAAAAATAGAACTTTTTTCATGTTAAATTGATTTTAGTTAAACATGATGCAAAAGTATAATAACAAAAACTACATATAGATATTTAGATGTGTAAATATGTCCGGATTTTGCAATTCAGGACATATTTATTTCTAGATTGCTGATAAACAGCACTATGATTGAGGTTGATTTTTTGTCCTGAATTAGTAATTCAGGACAAAATACCTGGTTCTTGTATTTTGTTAAGAAGATAAAAGTATTTATTAGCTGAATGGAATAAATATGTAAAGTGGTATTTGCAGCTTATGCAATAGATTAAGTTAAATCGGCTTAAGCTTATGAATGGTTATAAAACATTACGTAATAATCATGATTAACAAGGCATGTATACCAATTTCATTTTCCAGACTATAATTGCGGGATTTAATTTACGCTCAGCTTTCTATGCTTATTTAAAAATGATTACCGGATTAAGCTCCTAATTTTTATATGTTAAGCGCTAAGAATAATATTCAGGAAACTTAAATGTGAATACCTGTATATTTCTATAAGAAACAACAAAGGGCTGTCTTTTTGAGACAGCCCTTTGTTGAATTATGTTTTTAGATTATCTTAAAATATCCTTCTGAAGCGGATAACAATAAAACTTAACATAAGAGCTATACCAACGTAAAGTGCCCAGTTTGAGAGGGGAACTTCACTTGGCGGTTGAGGGATTACTGGATCTTCTACACATGCATCAAATGCAAAACGCTTGTTTGTAAGCCAGCCAACCTGATTATCAACACTGTTAACTCCAATAAAATCTGTTCCCGGCCATCTAAAACGACCTACAAGTGCAAAATCTACTCCATTACCTTTATTAATACCAACAGTTGCAGCTGATCCTCCGAATCCATTGACTCCACCTGAAGCGCTACCTGTAGTCCACTCCATGGATTCATATGCAAATGCAACGTTATGACCTAATCCAATAAGAGGATCATTACCATCAGTTATGATAAGTTGAAATGTATTACGTTTATCACCTTGAATATTATAATAACCAACTTTATCCCAAATAACTACCAGGCGGTTTGGATTGGTAGTCATTTTGTAATGTACACTACCAAAACCACCACGGGTATCTACGTCAGCCCAGAAGGGAGCTACCATAGCATATCCGTTTATAGGGAAGCCTGTTGGAGTATAAGTATAATAAGCCTGATCAAATGAAACGTTTCCATTATTGTTTATATAGAACTTAGTATAGTCCGTTTCGTATAAACAAAAAGTAAAAGGGAGAGTCAACTGTTGTGTATAACCGTCATCATTTGGTTGCATAGCTAAAATAAACGAGTCATCAAGCTGTACATAAAATCCAGTATTACGTATAGATTCATCTGGAAGGATGGGTGTGATAGGACCATTGTAATGAACCTGTGCAGGTTGCTCAATCAATCCCTTTTCTTTTAAAGTCTGATAATCCGGCGAATATGGATTTTGTCCATACGAAACGCCAACAAACATAATTGCTACGATAATTACATTGAATACTTTTTTCATAATAAATAATTTTAGTTAATAAACAATTCCGCTAAATTAAAAACTGCGCGAAGTTAAGTCTATTCTTAAGTGCTGTCAAATTTTAAATGTATGAATTTAAAAATTCCGGACATATGAGTTTTTAAGTAGCACATTATCAGTATTGTAGAAAGTGCTGGCGCTTTGTTGTTTTTGTAAATTCCAGACATTATTTTATAGTGATAAACTGTAAAGTTGTTGAATCAATCATAAAAAAAAAAGTATTTTTACTACTGCCGTAACTATATTGAATTATAAGTTTTAACAGGAATAATGCAATTTTTATAACATAATTGTATGTTGGTATTATTTTCATTTATACAAAAAAGGCTGCCTTTTAGAGACAGCCCTTTTTATAATTTTACTTTCAAATTAGTTTAAAAAATTCTCCTAAAGCGAATAACAACAAATGTTAACATAAGAGCTATACCTACATAAAGTGCCCAGTTTGAGAGGGGAACTGGAGTAGGAGGTATTGGGGGAGGGGCAACAGCGGTAAAGAGATTTTCAAATAATTGCTGTCGGTCCTGAGCCAGAGGTGTATCAGTGAGATAACCTATTATTATAGCTTTCCCATTGTTACTACGAATTATTGCACCATTTCCATTGGGGAAAGTAGCTAAGGTTTCAGCATCACCGGTTGCATTTACCCCTGTACTGAATACATTCCATCCCGGGTTAGTCAAAGGCATTGGATTACTTACATTGTATTCTATGGATGGATCCAGATGCATTGGCGTTTGATTGTATACACCAGTATATTCAGCATTAAAAAACATAGCAAAATCATTGTCCATCCTCCAGTCATTAAAAACCAGAGCTCCGCCATTTGCAATATAATTTGCAAAAGCTGTAAGCAAACCAGGCTTCCACGCCTCCCATTGATAATTTTGATTAAAGCCAACGGCTAAACCAAAATTGCCGGTATTAAGTTTATTGGTAAAATCGTACCAGTCTGTTGCAACAGTAACTGTGTAACCAAGATGAACCAGTGCTTCAGGTATTTTCCCATCAGAATGCTCTAAATCAATATAAAGAAGTGCATCTGCAGCACCTCGTGAAGATCCAATAACTTGCCCGTAATACTTTGCAAAGGTATTAGTTGCTCCTTCAGGGGCATTGTTTCCTTCTGCAAATAATGAGATTGTTGAAATCATGCAGAACACTGCAAGTGAGAATTTTAATAATTTTGTTTTCATAATAAATAAAATTTTGTTAAACATATTGCAAAGATATGATTAACAAACTAAAATATGAGGTATAAACATGTTCGAAATTGTGAAATCCGGACATATTTGTTTCTAAATCGCTGATAAACAGCAGTATAGTGTGGATTATATTTTATTTTGAATTAATAATTCAGGACAAAATACTTGGTTCATGTATTTTGTTAAGAAGATAAAAGTATTTATTAACTGACTGGATTAAATATGTAAAGCGATATTTGCAGCTTATGCAATAGATTAAGTTAAATCGGCTTAAGCTTATGATTGGTTAGGAAACATTACATAATAGCCAAGATTAACAGGGCAGGCATACCAATTTCATTCACCAGATGATAATTGCGGAATTTAGTTCACACTCAGCTTTCTATGCTTGTTTTAAAAATTATTACCGGATTAAACTCCAGTAGATTATATGTTAAGAGTTAAGAATAATATTCATGAAGCAGAAACGTGAATACCTGTACTTTTCTATAAGAAACAAAAAAAGGCTGCCTTTTAGAGACAGCCTTTCTTAGATACTACTTCAACTTATCTTAAAATATTCTTCTGAAACGGATAACAACAAAACTTAACATAAGAGCTATACCCACATAAAGTGCCCAATTTGAAAGGGGAACAGGTTGTGGAGGTGGTTGTACTCCGGGTGTTTCGCTTCCAAAGGTTATGTCATCAAAACCGATATAATTTGCGGAGCCAATGAATTTAACCGACTTTGCAACACCATCAAATGCAACTCCAACAGGTTCCCAAATATTATACTGACCTCCGGGAATAGGTAAAGATCCCAATGCAGGAAGAATCATGCTTGCTATTAAGTTTCCTGTTGCATTTAAGCCATCATATACTTCAACAGAACCACTGTTATTTATGTTAGAATAATAAAACGAAAAACCGGTTTCAAAACCTGCTGCAACGTTCATTATTGCACTGTTTTCATCCAGGAAAAACATGATAGTTGAAGGGGAAGGTTCATTTTGGAAATTTCCGGTTCCACCAGCATATTCAGCTATAATTGATAATGTTGGACCGGAAAAAGTTATACCATAGTTTGGTCCTGGTCCAAATCCACCACCTGACATACCCCCATTGTAATAATCAAGAATTGGCTGTGAGTTACCAAGTCCTTCAAAATCCAGTACAATTACATCACGATGTTGCTGGTGGTTTTTGCCCATATCAATAATCTGCTCTTTTGTAATTGTTGGCTTAACACTTGGGTTATGCAGTGTTTGTGCCTGAATTGAACCTGCAAGAATAATACAGATACTGACCAATGTTAGAATAGAAAATAATTTTTTCATAATAAGTAAAATTTTGTTAAACATGGTACAAAGATATAACTGTAAGAAGCCTTGTGCAAATATTATATAAATAGATATGTCCTGAATTGCAAAATCCGGACATATTTTTTTTATGTTGTTGATACCCAGCACCAATGCTGTGGTTGTATTTTGTCCGGAATTATTAATTCAGGACAAAAACCCAGTTTTTAAACCACTTGTAATTGTAGAAACTATTTAAAATTGTTGAGAAATGTAAATGCGGAAATACCAGATAATCCTTGCTAAAATCAAAACTAACATGATAGCTGTTATTGGGTTTAAATCCATCTTTGAGAATAAAACTTAACCCAAATTGTGCTAAAAAATCATTTATTCGGATAATTTTGTCTTTTCAATTAAATTATTCTGGCTGATAGTTATTAATCGTGTTTTAAATGCCCTGGATACAATGGATGAGTGTACGCGCCGATATTTTATATTAAATAATGAACTGAAAGATATTTCAGAATTCTCAGACTATTTTGGTAATCCTGAAAAATATATTTATGAGGTTTTCCGTGTTCAGGAAGCCATGCCCGTTTTCATTGAAGATCATCTTGACAGATTATGGTACACAGCCTTGATTTCTGGTGTAGTGCTTCCTTTTAGCCGTAAGGATATCCTTAAAGAGATTCATATGCTTGTAAAGGCTAATCCTTCCGGAGATGGTAACATAAAGATATTCATAACATTGCCAAATCATGGGGAAATGCTCAGGCTGCTTTATTATACGCCTCATCAGTATCCCACCAAAGAACAGTTCTCAAAAGGAGTTGCAGCGCGTTTGTTTAATGCTGAGCGCGAGAAACCAAATGCTAAGATAATGGATGTTGCATTACGTAGTGCCACCGATCAGATAAAAACTGAGAGGAATGTTTATGAAGTTCTGTTAGTAAACGGTCAGGAATTTATTACTGAGGGAAGCCGCTCAAATGTGTTCTTCATTCAGAACCAAAAGATTGTAACTCCACCGGTTCATACTGTACTTGAAGGGGTTACCAGAAAAAACATTATTCAGCTTTGTAAAGAAAATGATATTGAACTTATCGAAGAACCGGTTCATATAACTGAACTGAATAAAATGGATGCAGCATTTATATCAGGAACTTCGCGCAGAGTGCTTCCTGTTTGTTGTATTGATGATTTGAATTTTAATTCGCAGCATCCGCTTATTCCCATGCTTCAGCGGCTTTTTGAAGACAGGGTTATGCAATATATCAACAGGAAAAAGTAAAAATCAGAGTATTGATCTTTTATCTTTGGATCAGTGATAACATGGTTTGCCCAATATTAGCAGGTGAATCAACCACGTGTATTCCGCACGATCTCAGAATTTCTTTTTTAGCTTCGGCAGTGTCGCTATGACCTCCAATAATAGCTCCGGCATGTCCCATAGTACGGCCTTTTGGAGCTGTTGCCCCTGCTATGAAGGCTACCACAGGTTTTGTACCTTGCTCTTTATACCATTGAGCTGCTTCAGCTTCCATTCCGCCACCAATTTCTCCAATCATTACAATACCTTTTGTTTCGCGATCATTCATAAATAATTCAATAGCATCACGCGTTGTGGTTCCAACAATTGGGTCGCCTCCTATACCTATGGCTGTAGTTTGTCCAAGTCCTACTTTTGTTAGCTGATCGACGGCTTCGTAAGTCAGGGTTCCAGAGCGGGAAACAACCCCGATTATTCCTTTTTGATGAATGAAATCGGGCATAATCCCTATTTTTGCTTCACCGGGAGTAATAATTCCCGGACAGTTTGGGCCAATAAGCCGGCAGTCTTTATCTTTCAAATATTCTTTTACTTGAACCATGTCCTGAACAGGTATGCCTTCGGTTATACATACAATAACTTTAATATCTGCTTCGGCAGCTTCCATAATGGCATCGGCAGCAAAAGCCGGTGGAACAAAGATTATTGATACATTTGCTGTAGTTTGCTTAACAGCCTCAGAAACTGTATTGAATACCGGCCTGTTGAGATGAGTTTGTCCGCCCTTGCCGGGTGTAACCCCACCAACTACATTAGTTCCGTATTCAATCATCTGCCCTGAATGAAAAGTACCTTCAGTGCCAGTAAAACCCTGCACAATTACTTTGGAATGTTTGTTTACTAATATGCTCATTTTTTAATTAATTTATTTAAATGCTTTGAAATACAATATGTTATCGGTTTTACTCAGTTCGCAAAATAAACGGCAAAGATAAAAGCATTTTATAATCCAGCATATTTTATGACTTTCTGAATTTTGTTCTTGAGTACACATAGTTAAAACCCAACAGCATTTTATAACTCCCGTCGGGCTTTCAAACAAGCTTTTAAAATAAGGGTTCATAGGGTTTCAGAAACCAGTTTCAGATTTTAATCTTAACTGAATTATTCATAAAAACAGAAAAAATGCGGGTAAATATACTGCTATTACATTGAATAACAGTATATTTGTTGTGCCAAAACCCCCGCATTATGGACAAAGATAAAATAAAAAAATTATCCCCTAATAATTTTGAGCAAAAAAATTCTCAACCCACACTTTTTAGTCTTCCTGACTTTGGGAATAAGAAAGTAGAAGCGCAGTTTACAACCCAAAAGATTTCAAGTGATGGCGGACTTCTTTTTTTTAAAGAAGTGGATAAAAATATCAGTCTTATCTACTCAACCTACTATGAGCAGATTTGAAAACAGTATTTCTAACAAAGAATTATACAAAATCTCTCAGGCTTTTACAGATCAGTTTATTGCAAGCTATGCAAAAGAACCTAAAGTAATCATTTTGGATTGTGACGATACAGCAGCACGGGAGTATGGTGAACAGCAACTGAGCCTTTTTAATAATTATTACGGTGATTATTGTTTTATACCCTTGCATATTTATGAAGGTTTGTCAGGGAAATTGATAGCATCTATACTTAAACTCGGTCGAAGGAGTAAGATTGTCAATGTATTTGGAATTCTTAAAAGGCTGATAGAATATTTGCGCAACAGCTGGTCTAATACACTGATTATCCTTAGAGGCGATAGCCATTTTTGTTCTAAAGAGTTAAAGGATTGGGCAGAAACAAAACATAAAATCGGTTTTATAACCGGGCTTACTGGTAATGAGCTGTTGGACAAGCTGTCCCGGACAACCATTGAAAGTGCAAAGCGAGGGTTCAAAGCCTGTCAAAAACCAATAAAAAGATATCACAGCTTTTCTTACAAAGCAGCAAACTGGCAACATTATCAGAGGGTGGTAGTAAAAGTAGAGGTAAGCGATAAGGGAACCAATGTTCGCTATATAGTAAGCAATATCCGCTGCATACGCACCAAAGCCTTATATGAGAATGCGTACTGTGCCAGAGCAGGTGCTGAGTTACGCATTAAAGACCACAAAACCTATTTGAAGTCGGACAGGATCAATAGCTTCAAAGCTAATCAATTTAGATTATTCTTACACTCTGCCACTTACGTGCTCATGCATGCCCTACAAAAAGAAACTTTGATTGCAACTGAGTTTGCCAACTCAACAATGAAAACTATTCAATTGAAAATATTGAAGATAGCCACAAGAGTAAAAATATTAAAGACAAAAGTAAAAATTGAGTTTCCTATTGAATTCCCTGAAATACAAGTATTTAAAAACCTGCTATTAATGTTTCAGATTCTCAGAATTTAAACAAGACACTATCATCTCACGTTCTTTCACATTTAATAAAAAATAAATTCACACCTTTAGAACAAAGGTGAATGGGAGAGGTATGTGTAAAATTATGAGAAACAAATGTTTAACCTTGATTTCAGTCATATCCGGGATTAAATCCAGAATATAGAAGAGTGAAATGAAGTAATTTTAAAGTTAATTGTATGTTTGTGAATTAAACAGGATAAAAACATTCGGAGTTAAACATAATAAACAAAATCTTACAGGCTTATATTAAAAACAGGTCACTACTGATTAGCAATGACCTGTTTCGGGTTACAACTTATATTATAAAGTTCTATTATTTTCTGTGGCCTGTAGCTCTTTCAAGTCGTTTCAGAATTAAAAAGATAAATACTGCAGAAAGGATACAAGAAACTATAAATATTGACCAAAGCTGCCATAATTCAAGTTTACCCCAGAAATCACTTCCTATGAACAAAAATTTGTTCCCTACAGCGGTAGCAAGCAGCCAACCTCCTTGCATGAGACCCTGAAAACGAGCCGGTGCAACTTTTGAAACAAATGATAATCCCATAGGGCTCAGGAAAAGTTCAGCAATAGTAAGAATCAGATAAGTACTTATCAGCCAGTAAGGCACAACCCTTGAAGAATCGGGTACGGGATTATACTTGGTAACACCATTTTCAACATACTGTAATTCATGTGGCGATACCAAACCAATTGATGCAATAAGGATAACTACAAACCCAATAGCAGCGATAATCATACCTATTCCAATCTTTTTAGGTGTTGATGGTTCCATATTTTTATTTCTCAGCCATGTAAATACAGCCATTACCGGGAAAGTAAGTGAAACTATAAACAACGGGTTGAACGATTGGAATTTCTCAGGTTCAATAGGATTACTGGCAGGATTTGTTGCAATAAAATAACCAGTTAAAGCACCAAAAACAATAGCCATGGCTCCACCTATAAGTCTATTTGAACCCTTTTTGTTGAAAATAAGCAATACTAATCCGGCAACTGATCCTATAAATGCAAGCATTGATTCAAGTTTGAAAAAGATGTTTGTAAAAGGTCCTACATTTTTAACAGTATAGTCGCGTGCAAAGAAAGTAAGTGTAAGCCCATTCTGGTGGAAAGACATCCAGAAAAATATTACAACTACAAATACCAATATTAGTGATGTAACACGCGGGCGCTCTTCTTTAGTGGAGATTTGATACATCATCGCAACAAAGCCGATAAAAAGACCAACTGCAGCACCTAAAGCCAGATCGTTCATTAAAAAGTAAAAAATAACTGATGTAGCTACCATCAATCCGGCAGCAAGCAAAAAGCTAACAACATTGGCTGTGGCTTTATTTTGGGTTCCTTCAGTTTTAACAACTTTCTCAACACTTGGTAAAAGTTTATTAAAAACAATATAAACCAGCAATGAGATAACCATTGCGCCGGCAGCTATTCCAAAAGCATAATTATATCCTTTTGAAAAAGCATCAATATATTTTCCGGCAAAAGCATGCAGATCTGTTACGGTAGTATCGGAAACCTTATTGGCAAGCTCCTGAAATTTAGTCATATCCTCTAGTGTTCCCGCCTCAAAAGCATGACACATAGCCGGAAGGCTTCCGTCATGCTCAAACCCCTGAGTTCTCAGAAACCAGTTTCGTATCCCTGTTGCAGCATAAGGAGCGAAAAACGCACCAATATTGATCCCCATGTAAAAGATCATAAATGCCGTATCGCGAACTTTTGAATAAAGAGGATTATCATACATCTGTCCTACTACAGCCTGAAGATTACCTTTAAAAAGACCATTACCCAGCGCAATGGTAAAAAGTCCGATAGCCGTGATTGCCAGGGGATTACCCGGTATAGCCATTAATACATATCCGGCAAACATGATAATGATACCCATTAGGATCACAAATTTGTATTTCCTGGTAGCATCTGCAATAATACCACCTATAAGAGCCAGAGCATAAATACCGAAATAAAACCAGGAATAATAGTCACCAGCCTGAGATTCACTAAGCCCGTATCTGGCCTGCAAAAACAAAACCAGGATTGCCATCATGGTGTAAAATCCAAAACGCTCTCCCATATTGGAGAAAAACGCAACCAATAACCCTTTTGGGTGTCCTTTCATCATAGTTGTCAAAGTTTTAAGTTAATAATCATTCGGATAAATTCATTTTGGGCGCAAAGCTATGAAAAAAAACGATTTACTGAGTGTGCCACTTATAACTCACCCAGATTAAATAAACAGAACAAAACTGGACAGCACAGCTAAATAAGTGCTAATTATACTATCTCTTGTCTTCATTAAAAAATAAAGGACTTTTGTTAAAGTCAATAAAATATTTATTTAGCTTTGCAAAGAACAAGCAACGCATTTATTTAATCGCAATATCTCCATCATAAATATATATAGTCCGAAACCTACAAACTAATTTAAATTTTAATTATGAAGAAAACCCAACTAAAACTACTCTGGTTGTTAGCAGCATTCCTGCTGCAATATCAGCCCAAAATCTGTGCTCAGGAATACATGCGTATTAACCTGAAAAACGGCACAGTGATGTCATTTGCTTTATCGGATATTCAGAAACTCAAGCTTGATATACAAACGGGTATTACTGAGCAAACTGAACTTGTTAAGCAATTATTTAAGCTCAAAGCCTTTCCCAATCCTGCTAAAGATCATGTAATTATTGAATATACATTAATTGAACAGGGAGATGTATGGTTGGAAATTTTTAACTCAGTCGGAAACACTGTTATAAGTAAAACAATTGGATTGCAGTCACCCGGAAATTACCAGTATCAATGGTTATTGAATGGGGTTCCTACCGGCTTATATATATGCCGGATTAAACAGCATAATCAGATCGTAAGTGAAAAAATTATTGTTAAGAAATAAAAACTATAAAAATGAAAAAATTCACTTTTACTCTTTTATATTTTTTTCTGGCTGTAGCCAGCCTTTCGGCTCAAAAGCTAAATATTTATAAAAGTGATGGAACTATTATCAACATACCTTTAAACAGTATTGACAGCATCACATTTTCAGGCGAGATTCCTGCTACCAGCGATATTCTCATGAATGAAATTTATTCGAGAGGCACTGCCGAAGACCCTGACTGGATTGAAATATACAATAAGTCAGATGCGCCTGTAGATATAAGCGGTTATAAAATTTATGACATTGGCGGGTTGAGCGGAGCCAAACCTAAAAAAGAATTTCCTGCCGGCTCAGTAATTCCTGCTCATGGATTTTATGCAATCGTTACTGATAAAACAGGCGATCCGTCAGATTTTGGTCTTTCAGCCAATGGTGAAGAAATCTGGCTTGAAGATCCAAACGGTGTTGTAATTGATAATTTTATTTTTCCGGCACTTGAAGAAACCCAGAGTTATGGCCGTCAGCCTGACGGTACTGCTAATTTCTTTATCTTCATTGAAATTACAAAAGGTTCGTCAAATAATAATGCCGGTACCTTAGGCAAATAATCCTTATTTAAAATTTTAAAAAATCAGGCGGTAAACTAAGATTCACCGCCTGATTTTGTTTTTATATTTCTGAAAGTTGATATTTGATTTACAAAATTATCATGCCTTTAACATCTTCTTTGAAAGTCAAATATTTAACCTTCTAAGACCTTTGAAAATATATATCTGTGAATAAACATTACACTCTTAATAATTGTTAATCGGGATATATAAATCATCCATATGACTTTCAAAATTCTAAAAACCAAAAATCAGGATGGGATCCTTACTATTACCATCAGCCGTCCTGAGGCCTTGAATGCCTTGAATACAGCTTTCTTTGATGAAATGGACCACTTGCTTGATGATATTTCTAACGACGATTCAGTAAAAATCATCATTATTACCGCGGAGGGCAAGGCATTTGTTGCCGGTGCCGATATTGCCGAAATGGTAAACAAAAACAGCATTGAAGGAACAGAATTCTCTGTACGAGGTCAAAAGGTTTTCCGTAAAATGGAACACCTTGATAAACCTATAATTGCCGCTATAAACGGATTTGCTTTGGGAGGCGGGTTAGAACTTGCACTGGCATGCGACATCAGATTAGCCTCAGATAAAGCCAGATTCGGACAGCCGGAAGTAAATCTTGGTCTTATCCCGGGATTTGCTGGAACACAGCGGCTTCCTCGTTTGATAGGAACTGCAAATGCTTTATGGCTGTTAATGACTGCTGAAATGATTGATGCTGCCGAAGCTCTGCGTATAGGGCTGGTTCAGAAAGTATTTGTGCCAGAGGAACTAATTGAATCTGCAAACAAAATGGCACAGCTTATTCTGGGCAAAGGACCAAAAGCCGTTAAAAAAATTAAAAAAGTAGTTCGTAAAGGTATGGAAGCCGATTTTGATTCGGGAAGTCAACTGGAAGCACAGGAATTTGGCACTCTGTTCGGGAATGAGGGAGAAGAAGGGATGAGAGCCTTTCTTGAAAAACGAAAACCGAAATTCTGATTTAATTTCTGCTTTTAAACTTTCCATTTTCAGGTTTTTTAAAGAAATGGATGAAAATTTAAACAAAACAACAAAACCATCCTGATCAAAAACACAAGTGATAAACATAATACCATAATCCAAAACAAGTAAAATTCAATGAAATACAATGAGAAACTAAGCAATGTTGCCGTTCTGGGGGCAGCAGGCAAAATGGGCAGTGGTATAGTACTTCTTACAGCTGTTGAAATGGCCAATAATTGTTTTGCCGAGGGTAAAAGCACCGATGAGGTCAGCCTTCATGCAATTGATGTTTCAGCGCCGGCTCTTGGCGGACTGATGAAATATCTAAGAAGCCAGATTTTGAAAAACGCTGAAAAAATAACTGTGCAACTGAGAAAGTGGTATGCCACAAACCCAAAACTTATTGAGAACGAAGATGTTATAAATCAATATGTAAATGATGTTCTGAGTCTAGTAAAGCCAACAACCAGAATAGAAGCTGCTTATGATGCACAGCTTGTCTTTGAAGCAGTGAGCGAGAATCCTGAAGTAAAAGTGAAACTTTTCAGCAGTATCAATCAAAACAATCCCTATAATCCATGGTTTCTAAGTAATACATCTTCTATTCCAATTAACGAACTGGATGAAAAAGCCGGTCTTAATGGTAATATCATTGGATTCCATTTTTACAATCCTCCGGCAGTTCAGAAACTCATGGAAATAATTCCATCAAAAAACACAAATCAGGAATTATTTGATTTTGCAGAAAAACTTGCTAAAAACCTTAAAAAAACCATTGTTTTCTCAAACGATATGGCAGGATTTATTGGCAATGGCTTTTTTATGCGTGATATTATTTATGCGGTCAGCGAAGTTCAGAAGCTTAGTAACCAAATGTCGTTCATTGAAGCACTATATGTGGTAGATAAGGTAAGCAGGGATTTTCTTATCAGGCCTATGGGTATTTTTCAGTTATCAGATTATGTAGGAATTGATGTTTGCCTTTTTATCATGAAAGTAATGGATGAGCGGTTCTCCGGCGAAACACTCCAAAGTCAGGTTCTGTCCGGATTTATGGAACTTGGCATAAAAGGCGGTCAGTTCGCTGATGGAAGTCAGAAAGATGGGATTTTTAAATATACCAAAGGTCAGATCACAGAAATTTTTGATCTGGAAGCCAAGCAATACATTGATATTAAACCTGTTGCAGAATCCGGTGATAAATTTATCGGTGATATGCCTCCAGACTGGCAGCCATGGAAAAATATTATTAAAATCCGTTCACGTGAAGAAACTCTAAAGCAGTATTTTAACGGATTAAAAAACATGGATACAAAAGGAGCCAAATTAGCAGTATCATATGCACAAAAAGCCGGTGAAATTGGTAAAAAGTTGGTAAATGACGGTGTTGCACACAGCACTGATGATGTAAACACTGTTATGACCACCGGTTTCTTTCATGCCTACGGACCAGTGAATAATTATCTTTAAAAGACTGATTATCATGAAAAAATTAAGAAAAAGAATATTTCTGACAGCGGGATATAATACAGTTTCGATAGGAACAGGCCGCAAAGAATTTAATCCTAAGAAACAAATGCCCGGACTTGAGCATTATATGAAAGAAGCAGGGCAGGCAAGTATTGCTGCTGTTGGTGGTGCTCAACATATTGACGAATGTGTGGTAGGCAATTTTATGTCGGCACGATTTAACAAGCAGGCTCATCTTGGTGCTTTTATGCCTATGATTGATGAAGGATTACGTTACAAACCAGCCATGAGCGTTGAAGGTGCCTGTGCTTCCGGCGGATTGGCCTTACTTGCAGGAGTTCGCTCAGTACTGGCCGAAACTGCTGATATGGTTTTGGTAATAGGTATTGAAGTTCAAAATTCAATGAAAGCAATTTACGGTGCTGATGTATTGGCCGGCGCAGGTTGGTTTCATAAAAGAAAGGAAGGACATGCCTATTTTTTCCCGGGTCAGTTCAGTAACCGCGCAGGAGCTTATTTTGATAAGTATGGCCGTGATTATGCCCGTAAAGGTTTTGCACGCTGGTACCAGAATGCTATTGAAAATGCCCGCCTTTGTCCTACAGCACAGGAATTTGAAAATAAAACTGAAGACCTTGAGAAACTGGCTCTTATTGAACCAAATCCTTCTGCTTTTACTGATTTTCTGAATGTTTTTGATTGCAGCAAAGTATCTGACGGAGCCTCATCAATAGTAGTAGCATCAGAAGAAGGACTAAAAAAAGCCAGAATTCCACTTTCTGAAGCCGTAGAAATAACCGGTTGGGGTCAGGCTGAAGAAGATATTACCAAAGAACCTGATGATTTAACCCGATTGAGCACTATGGCTGAATCGGTAAAGCAAGCATTGCAATCAGCCGGTATTACAATTAACGATCTTGCCACTATTGAGCTTCATGACTGCTTTACTATAGCCGGTATCCTTGCCATGGAAGCTATAGGGTTTGCAAAACAGGGAGAAGGTGCACGTTTTGTTGCTGAAGGACATACATCTCGTAACGGTAAAATTCCTGTGAACACTACTGGCGGACTAATTGGATGGGGGCATCCTACCGGAGCTACAGGAGTTCACATGGCTGTTACAATCTGGGAACAACTGACCGGTAAAGCAGGAAAGGCACAAATTAAAATTTCACATGAACGCCCGTATGGGTTAAGTGTAAATATGGGAGGCGACGATAAATCACTGGTAGCACTTGTTTACCGAAAAGCAGAATAATGAATCAACATGGCACTGAGAACCTTCAACCATTACTTACCGGCTTTCAAATTGGCACTTGCCATTTGAAAAATCGCCTTATAATGGCACCGCTTACCCGTCGAAGGGCTGATGCAGGGAATATTCCTGTTGATATAATGGCAGAATATTATGCACAGCGTTCGTCAGCCAGCTTAATCATCACAGAAGGAGCTCAGATATCTCCGCAAGGGGTTGGTTTTCTGAATACACCTGGTATACACTCCAATGAACAGATTAAAGGGTGGAAAAAGATCACTAATGCAGTACATGAGAAGAACGGATTGATATTCCTTCAGTTATGGCATGTAGGGCGGGTTTCACACTCTTCATTACAACCTGATAATAAACTTCCGGTAGCCCCGTCGGCTATAAACCCAGGTGGAGAAATAGGAACCCCGCAAGGGAAAAAACCTACCGAAACCCCTCATGCTCTCAGCATAAAAGAAATATCGGATATAATTGAAGATTACCGGAAAGCAGCCTTAAATGCTAAAGAAGCCGGCTTCGATGGAGTAGAGATCCACGCTGCGAACTCTTATCTTATTGATCAGTTTCTTCACGACAGTTCAAATATAAGAACCGATCAATATGGGGGTTCTTTTACAAATCGTGGCAGTTTTCTTTTTGAAGTCCTCGAAGCTGTTATCAGCATTTGGGGAAATAAGAGGGTTGGAATCCGACTTGCGCCCTCAGGTACACGATATGGCATGAACGACGCTGATCCTATAGGGTTATTTGATTTTGTTATCAATAAACTCAATGACTACGATCTTGCATACCTGCATCTCATTGAGCCTTTGTTGCCTCTGGATGATTACCCTCATTATCTCAGGGAAGTAACCAAACATTACCGGAAAATCTATAATGGAACACTGATAGCCTGTGGGAAATTCACAAAGGAAAAAGGAAATGAGTATGTTCGTGAACAATGGGCTGATTTGATTGCCTTTGGCAGACTTTTTATTGCCAACCCCGATCTTCCTGAACGATTTGAACACAATCTGGTTTTGAACCAACCTGATAAAGATACGTTTTATACTGGTGGGGAAAAGGGTTATATTGATTATCCGTTCTATAAAGAAAGCTAATACTGTTAAATATAAAAATCTAATTCATAACCAACCTGTTAATCCAAAACGAAAGAAAAATGAACTTTGAATTCACCGAAGAACAACTAATGATTCGCCAGGCAGCCCGTGATTATGCTCAGCGCGAATTGATCATTGATGTACTTGAACGCGATGAAAAAATGATTTATCCTGCCAGACACATCAAAAACCTTGCTGAGCTTGGCTTTCTCGGAATGCTTGTTGACTCCAGATATGATGGAGGGGGTATGGACACCATTAGTTATGTATTAGCTATGGAAGAAATATCAAAGGTTGATGCTAGCGTAAGTGTTATCATGTCAGTTAATAATTCGCTGGTATGTTACGGTATCCAGGAATATGGAACTGAGGAGCAAAAAGAAAAATATCTTAAACCTCTGGCTCGTGGCGAAAAAATAGGAGCCTTTCTGTTGTCAGAACCTGAAGCCGGTTCTGATGCAACAAGCCAAAAAACAACTGCCGAAGACAAAGGCGACTATTATTTGCTGAACGGAACTAAAAACTGGATCACTAACGGAAATACAGCAGGAACTTATCTTGTTGTTGCTCAAACCCATCCTGAGCTCAGGCATCGTGGTATCAATGTTTTCATTGTTGATCGTCATTCTCCCGGCATCAGCGTAGGTCCTCATGAAGATAAAATGGGAATGCGCAGCAGTGATACTCACTCAGTGATGTTCAATGATGTGAAGGTTCCAAAAGAAAACCGTATAGGTGAAGATGGTTTTGGGTTTAAATTTGCCATGAAAACCCTTGAAGGCGGACGTATTGGCATTGCAGCCCAGGCTTTGGGTATTGCCGCCGGAGCTTACGAAAGGGCAGTTCAATATGCAAAAGAACGTAAAGCCTTTGGTACTGAGATCGCAAACCACCAGGCTATAGCTTTCAAACTTGCCGATATGGCTGTTAAAATTGAAAATGCCCGTAACCTTTGCCTTAAAGCTGCATGGCTTAAAGATAATCATAAGCCTTTTGGTGTAGCCAGCGCAATGGCAAAACTATATGCTGCTGATATAGCTATGGAAGTTACTACTGAGGCTGTTCAGATACATGGGGGATACGGTTATGTGAAAGAATATCATGTTGAACGCCTGATGCGTGAAGCCAAGTTAACCCAGATTTATGAAGGAACATCAGAAATCCAGAAAATTGTTATTTCAAGGGATGTTTTGAAATAAGCGGAAGTTGAGTATTTCGTTTAAACATTAATATTTCTGTTTCCAGAACCAAATTTTTAATCCAGAATCAATAAATATTTACCAATAATCATGAAAATTTTAGTTTGTATAAGCAATGTTCCTGATACAACCACAAAAATTGTAATCGGTGCAGATGACAAAAACATTAATACGGCCGGAATACAATGGATTATCAATCCATGGGACGAACTTGCCCTGACCCGTGCTCTGGAATTAAAAGATGCCGGTAAAATCAGTGAAGTCGTTGTTGCTAATGTTGGTACTGCCATTACTGAAGCCACTCTGCGCAAATCACTGGCTACCGGTGCCGACAGAGCTATCAGGGTGAATACAGAACCCGCCGATGCCTGGACAGTAGCATCAAATCTTTCTGAAGTTGTTAAAAACGAGCCTTTTGATATTATACTTTGTGGTATTGAATCAAGCGATCATAATGGTTCTTCAGTAGGAGGATTACTTGCAGGAATGCTTGATCTTAATTTTATTTCTTCAGTTTCAGGTCTTGATATTGAAAATGAGAAACTGACAGTGCAACGTGAAATTGACGGAGAGAAAGAAATACTCGAAACTCAGGGACCTGTATTACTGGTGATTCAAAAGGGAATTGCCATAGTACCCCGTATTCCTTCAATGCGTGGTATTATGCAGGCAAGGACCAAACCATTGCAAATTGTTGAAGCCACAAGTTCTGAAAGCATGACGGAAACAGTCCAGGTTACATTACCTCCTGAGAAGGGAAAATGTAAAATGATTGACGCTGAAAATGCCGGTGAAGTTATCAGGTTGCTCAGAGAAGAAGCTAAAGTACTGTAAATAAAGTCTGAAGATAAAAAACGTTAGAATAACAATCCCTTTTTTAGTGTTCAAATAACCAAAAGTTGATTACTCACATTTTTTAAATACCAAAATTCAAAATGAACATTTTAATATATACAGAAACCCGTGAAGGAAGTTTTAAAAAACAAGGCTTTGAACTGATATCATATGCAAAAGCGTTAAGCGGCATGACAGGAGGAGAAGTCATATCACTTGCCATTGGTGAAATTTTTGATGAGGAATTAAAGAAAGCCGCTGATTACGGCGCTTCCAGAATAATTGCCCTCGAAGCTGATCAATTACCGGACAACAGGAATCTTTCGAAACTATTAATACAGTGGATTAAGCAAGCTAATGCACAAGTGATATTATTTGCTGACAATAATACAGGCAAAGCAATTGCACCGTTTGTTGCTGCCGGATTGAAAGCAGGCATAGCAACCGGAATTACAGGTTTACCCGAAAAAACTGATCCGTTTATTGTTACCAGAAAAATATACTCAGGAAAGGCTTTGGCTAAGATTCAGGTAAAAAGTCATTATAAAATATTACTTCTTGCTGCCAATACTTTTGGGATCAAAAACGACCCTGTTGTTCCCGTGATCGAAAGACATAATATAGAAGCAGAATATTTTGAGTCGCCTAATAAAATCATTAGTACTGAGAAACAAACCGGAAAAATACTGTTAGGCGAAGCAGAAATTGTGGTTTCAGCAGGCAGAGGCATGAAAAGCCCCGATAATTGGGGTAGCATCGAAGAACTGGCTCAGATTCTTGGCGCTGCAACAGCATGTTCCCGTCCGGTTTCTGATGAAGGGTGGCGTCCGCATGGCGAACATGTAGGGCAAACCGGAAAGGTCATAAACCCCAATATTTATTTTGCTTTTGGTATTTCAGGTGCCATACAGCATGTTGCAGGTATCAGTGGTTCTAAAGTTATTGTAGCAGTGAATAAAGATCATGAAGCGCCAATTTTCAATGTTGCTGATTATGGCATTGTTGGAGATGTTAATCAGGTTCTTCCTAAAATGATAGAAGCAGCTCGAAAGATAAAAACTGAATAGAGTATCCGGTTCTTAAAAATCAGGTTTAACCAATGAGCCAAATTAAATTGATTATCAGAACCTGCTAAATAAATGAATATGATTACGTTATTCGATTAATCAGCATTGTTTAAATGTTTAATGTGAAATTTTTCAGATTGGAAAATATAATTGGTAGTCAATAATTGAAAATCTGCTCAAAAATCTTGAGCTATCTTATATTTCAAAATCTGAAGAGGGTGGGATGAAGCTGTCTCTGTTTTATTTCGGGGCAGCTTTTTTGTTTCTGTAATGTCTGACGTTATAGTGTAATTTATGTCAGGTTACAGTTTTTGCGTACTTTTGTCGGCTTCAAAAACTAATATTATTAGAGCCAGAATATGAAAGTATCTATAAATAAGCTTAAAGAGTACACAAGCATTGATGCATCTCCTGAAATTATTGCCCAAATACTAACCAATTGCGGACTTGAAGTTGAAGGTATTGAAATTTTTGAAAGTGTAAAAGGCGGGTTGGCCGGAATTGTCATAGGTGAAGTAAAAGAATGTGTAAAACATCCTAATGCTGATAAATTAAGCCTTACAAAAGTTGATGTAGGCGGTGAACGTTTGCTCAATATTGTTTGTGGTGCTCCCAATGTTGCTGCTGGGCAGAAAGTTCTGGTAGCTGTTGAAGGAACTACTCTTACCATGGGTGAAACATCATTTACCATTAAGAAAACCAAAATCCGTGGAGAAACCTCTGAAGGCATGATATGTGCTGAGGATGAGGTAGGATTAGGCGATTCGCATGAAGGAATTATGGTTTTGCCAGATGACGTAAGTGTTGGAATGCCTGCCTCATCATATTTTAATGTGAACCGGGACACCATTCTTGAAATAGGACTTACTCCGAACCGCTCTGACGCAACTTCACATATCGGTGTTGCCCGAGATCTTGTAGCCGCATGGAACACAATGCATTTTTCAGAACCTGAAAAACATATTGAACTCAAATTACCTGATATATCTGCATTTAAAGTTGATAATAATGATCTTCCAATCAGGGTCAGTATTGAAGATGCTAAAGCTTGCCCTCGATATTCAGGAATTACAATTAGTGGGGTAAGTGTTAAGGAATCACCGCAATGGTTACAGGATTTTCTAAGATCAGTTGGTGTTCGCCCAATAAATAATATTGTGGATATTACCAATTTCGTACTATTTGAGTTAGGACAACCACTTCATGCTTTTGACACAAAATATATCAGCGGAAATCAGGTAATAGTAAAGCATTTGTCTGAAGGAAGCCTTTTTATTACCCTTGATGAGATAGAACGCAGGCTTAAAGCTACTGACCTGATGATATGTAACGATAGCGAAGGAATGTGTATTGCAGGCGTGTTTGGCGGGATAAAATCAGGGATAACTGAAAATTCCAGGGATATTTTCCTTGAGAGTGCATATTTTAATCCAGTAAGTGTTCGTAAAACCTCAAAACATCACGGATTAAAGACTGATGCTTCTTTTCGTTTCGAACGCGGTACCGATCCCAATATCACAGTTTATGCACTGAAACGGGCTGCAATGCTGATAAAAGAAATTGCCGGCGGAAATATTTCTTCGGAAATTGAGGACATTTATCCTGAAGTTATAATTCCTGTCCAAATCCTGGTAAAATATAAAAATATTGAGTGCCTGATCGGTAAAACTATTGAGCGTGAGATCATACATAAAATCCTGCACTGGCTCGGCATTAAGATCACTGCTCATGACGATGAATCAATGTGGGTAGCGATTCCTACATATAAAACTGATGTTCAGAGAGAAACAGATGTTATTGAAGAAATACTTCGCATATATGGCTATAATAATATTGAGTACGATAGTTCGCTACGTTCTTCAATTTCTATTTCTGAAAAACCTGACCGTCACAGGGTGAAAAATACCGTAGCTGATTATCTGGCATCTAATGGTTTTTCGGAGATCATGTGTAACTCGCTTACCAAGTCAGCTTACAGTCAGATATTTTCGTTTATTGACGATTCAAAACATGTCAGAATTTTAAATCCTATCAGCCGAGATCTTGATGTAATGCGACAAACCCTTCTTTTTGGAGGATTGGAAACCATTGTATTCAACATACATCATAAAACGCTGGACATAAAGCTGTTCGAATTTGGTTCGGAATACAAGCTTCAAAGCATTGAAACAAATACCCGCAATAATCTTGCAAAATATAATGAGCATCAAAAGCTGGCAGTTTTCATCAGTGGAAATAAAAGTCCTGAATCATGGTACGTGAAAGAAGAAAAATCTGACTTCTTTCAGCTCAAGGCAATAGTGCATGCGCTGTTACAACGTATTGAAATTGGCTCGGATAATTATGAGATTTCTGAAACTGAGAATTCTTTGTTTGATTATGGTTTAAGCCTTATTTCACAAAAACATGAATTTGCCAGATATGGAAGGCTTAAGAACAGTATTTTAGATCATTTTGATATAAGCCAGGAAGTATTTTATGCAGAAATTGACTGGGGGTTTTGTTTGAAAACAATTGCCGGAATTCCGCCACTGCGTTTTACTGAGATACCGCGTTTCCCCACAGTTCGCCGCGACATGGCCTTACTCCTCGATAAAGAAGTGAAATACAGTGATATAGAAAAACTTGCCATAGCAAATGGCGGGCGGCTTTTACAAAACATTAATCTGTTTGATGTTTATGAAGGTAAAAATATCGAAGCCGGTAAAAAATCGTATGCCATAAGCTTTTTCCTGCGCGACGATAGCAAAACATTGAAAGATGAAGAAACTGACAAATTTGTAGAAAAACTAAAACGGATATTCGAAAAAGAATTGGGGGCCAGATTAAGATAAGAAGAAAGAAGTGGGATAGAAAGTAATGTAAGTCAGATCGGTAATATTATATAAAAAGCTTAAATATAATAAGTTAAAAATTAAATTTACTCTTTAACAGTATCATATTTATTTATTAAAAATTTTTTTAATGGAAAATAAAACTTCTTATTCAATAAACCCGGCAGGAGAAAAATTTCCTCTGCCACTGAAAAACGAGTACGATCAGGAATTCATACGTTTACAGGAACTGGCAGAAAAAGCCCGTAGTGAAGGTAAAGAAATAGTAGTGGTCATGGGTCTTGGTTTCGTTGGTGCTGTTATGGCTGCAATTGTTGCTGACACCACTGATGAAAGTGGAATCAGTACTAAGTTTGTAATGGGATGCCAGAGGCCAAGTACACGCAGCTACTGGAAAATTCCCATGCTCAACAAAGGCATCTCTCCTGTAAAAGCCGAAGATCCCGAAGTAGAAAAAATAATTCATCGCACTGTAGTTGAAAAACAAACCTTAGTAGCAACATATAACAGCGATTGCCTGAAACTTGCCGATTGCGTGGTTGTTGACGTTCAGTGTGATTATGCGAAACAGGAACTCGGGAATATGCGTTCCGGCGAAGCTGATATGGCTGCTTTAGAAGCTACAATGAAAACAATAGGTGAAAAAATTCCTCCACACTGTCTGGTATTGATTGAAACCACCGTTGCTCCGGGTACTACAGAGTTTGTAGCCTGGCCAATTCTGAAAAAGGCTTTCGCAAGAAGAAAAATAAATTCTATTCCAATACTTGCCCACAGTTTTGAACGGGTTATGCCCGGTCGTGAATATGTATCGAGTATTCGTGATTTCTGGAGGGTTTGTTCCGGCTGTAATACCGAAGCACGTAGTAGGGTTGAAAAATTCCTTCATGAGGTTCTAAACACCAAAGATTATCCTTTAACCGTAATGGATCGCCCAATTGAATCAGAAACCACCAAAATTGTTGAGAATTCGTATCGCGCTACTATTCTTGCTTATCTGAACGAGTGGAGTCTTTTTGCCGAACGCAACGGCGTTGACCTTATAAAGGTGATAAATGCAATAAAGATGAGACCTACCCACAGTAATATGATATTCCCGGGTCCAGGGATTGGTGGCTATTGTCTTCCAAAAGATGGTGGTCTGGGTTATTGGGCTTACCGCCATATCCTTGGATTTGAAGATGGTGATAATGTTTTCAAGATTACACCTACAGCCATTGATATTAACGACACACGTTCATTGCATGTAACACAGCTTGTTCGTGATGCATTACGCAATATGTCGCGCTATATTGCCGGCTCAGAAGTACTATTGTGCGGAGCCAGTTATAGGCAGGATGTCGGGGATACAAGATACAGCGGTAGTGAGCTTATTGTAAGAAGACTTACTGAAATGGGTGCCGATATGAAAGTGCATGATCCTTATGTTGAACATTGGTACGAACTTGAAAACCAGGATGAATACCCAGCACCGGGACAATCATGGGGAAGGTTTTTCAGAAATCAGGAACACCTAAAAGAAATAACTGTTTTGAAAAACCTGCCTGAAGCACTTAAAGGCGTTGAAGCTATGATCCTTGCAGTACCACACGAAGAATATCTGGACCTCAACCCTGAAGATATAGTAAAGTGGGCAGAGCAAGCTATCGCCGTAATTGACTGTTTTGGAATATTAAGTGATGATAGGATCAGACGATATTTAGAATTAGGCTGTGAAGTAAAGGCTCTTGGACGCGGTCATATTCAGCGTCTTAAGAAAGAAATAAAAAATAAGGAACTTAACTTTCGCAAGTTCAATAAATAAAAGAAAATGAGATAAAAAGCAGCATATTTATTTTGTTATGTTATTGAAATTCAATAACTTTGCTTTATCAAATAAACAAGATAAAATATGCTGCAGCGCAAAAGTACAACAATTATTTCAGAGATAAAAGA
>LSQX01005074.1_pt2 | contig 47693 bp, 42 predicted proteins | sample 654561 | NCBI WGS metagenome assembly LSQX01 (sample SAMN04489861, study PRJNA283612) | anaerobic digester metagenome | isolation source: 4 biogas reactors fed with cattle manure at either 37C or 55C with and... | place: Denmark: Kongens Lyngby | collected 2014
TCCGAAGCCGTCCATCAAGGCCTCTTCGGCCGCCGCCTGCTCCCCATGGTCGATGGCATCCACGTTGTTGGAGCCCACCACCGATCGCATCAGCTTCTGGAGCAGATACGCCGCCTCGTTGGTGGAGTGGGTGCCGCACACCGCCGCGACTGCACGCCCTCCCTTGTCCTCCTTCGCTGCGGTCATCTTCTCCGCGACCGACTTCAGCGCGTCATCCCAGGTGGACTCCACAAGCGTGCCGGAAGCGTCTCTTATCATCGGCTTAGTCAGTCTATCCGGCGCCGCGACGTAACCCATGCCGTAACGGCCTTTGACGCACAGGTTCCCTTGGTTCAGCCCCTTCTCGGTCTCCGAGGCGACCCGCACTACCTTGCCTCGATAGGTGTGCAGCACCTGCCGGCAACCATCAGCACAGTATGCACAGGTGGTTACTGTCTTCTCCGTCTGCCACTCTCGGGCGCCCCCCGGCGTTCTTTGGCCTACGATCGCTCCTACCGGGCAGGTGCTCACACACTGCCCGCACGATACGCAATCGACCTCCTGGAGAGGCAGTCGGTAGGGCGTATCCACCTCGCTGTCGTAGCCACGGTTGAGGTAGCCCCAACACCCGATGGACATGACCTCGCGACAGATGCGGACACACCGGCCGCACAGGATACAACGGGCCCCGAAGTGGGCGATGTTGGGATGCGTACCCGGGTCTCCCGCCAGAGGCGCCCTCCAGCCCCACGGCACCATGTCCACGAGGTACTCGTAGGCATAGTCCTGCAGCCGACAGTCTCCGGCCGCCTCGCAGACCGGGCAGTCCAGCGGATGGTTGGTCAGCAACAGCTCGAGCACGAACTTGCGCAGCTTGACTATCTTCTCGCTGTGCGTCTGGACCTTCATACCCTCCCGGACCATCGTGCCGCATGAGGCCATGGGGCCGCGGGCCCCCTCCACCTCCACGAGACACATACGGCACGCCCCATACGGCTCCAGCCGCGGGTCGTGGCACAGCGTGGGGATATCCACCCCGTTCGCCTGCGCCACTTCCAAGATGGTCTGACCCGCCTGGGCTTGGATCTCCTGCCCGTTGATGGAGAGGGTGACCACTTCCTTGTTGGGAGTCACCACTTGATCCCCAGTCGTCTCCGTGGCGGACATCAGGACCTCCTCACAGCGTCGAAGCGGCACTTCTCATAGCAGGCGCCGCACTTGATGCACAGTTCGTTATCTATCACGTGAGCTTCTTTCCTCTCGCCGGTTATGGCTTCGGTCGGGCACACGCGCACGCAGGCACGGCACCCGGTACATGCCTCCGGGTCGATGCTGTACGTCACCAGAGCCGTGCATATGCCCGCACGGCATCTCTTGTCGACCACATGCTCCTCGAACTCGTCACGGAAATACTTGAGCGCAGTGAAGACCGGGTTCGGAGCAGTGCCGCCCAGCGCACACAGAGAGCCGATCTTCACCTGCTCGGCCATCTTCTCCAAGAAATCCAGGTCGGCAAGAGTACCCTTGCCCTCGCAGATCTTGGTCAGCAGGTCGAGCATGCGTTTGGTGCCTATCCGACAGGGCGGGCACTTGCCGCAGCTTTCCGACTGCGTGAAGCTGAGGAAGTAACGAGCCGTATCGACGATACAGTTGTCTTCGTCGATGACGATCATGCCGCCGGAACCCACGATAGCGCCGGTTTTGTTGATGGTCTCGTAGTCCACGGGAAGATCAAGGAGCGACTCCGGCAGGCATCCGCCCGAGGGTCCTCCCATCTGCACGGCCTTGAACTTCTTACCCTTCTTCACTCCGCCGCCGATGCCGAAGATGACCTCGCGAAGCGTCATTCCCATCGGCACTTCGGCCAGCCCCGTGCGGTTCACCTTACCGGCCAGGGCGAACACCTTCGTCCCCTTGGAATTCTCGTATCCGCGGGCCGCGAACGCCGCCGCCCCGTTGGTGATGATCCAGGGCACCACAGCGAGCGTCTCGACATTGTTGATGTTGGTCGGGCGCCTCCACAGTCCCGACTCTGCGGGAAATGGCGGCCGCAGACGGGGCATACCCCTGTCTCCTTCGATGGACTGCATGAGGGCGGTCTCTTCGCCGCAGACGAAGGCGCCCGCCCCCTCCTTCAATTTGATGTGGAAAGAGAAGTCGGAGCCCATTATGTTGTCGCCGAGGAGACCCCGTTCTTCGGCCACCTCAAGTCCGATCTTGATACGACGCAGCGCCAGCGGATACTCAGCCCGCACATACATATAGCCCACAGACGCCCCTATGGCGTACGCCCCGATGGCCATCCCTTCGAAGACGGCATGAGGTTCACCCTCGAGTGCCGAACAGTCCATGAAAGCGCCCGGGTCGCCTTCGTCGCCGTTGCAGATGAAATACTTCACTCCGTCAGGCGATTGATAGCCTGCTGCGAACTCCCACTTCTGCCCGGTTGGGAAGCCGGCTCCACCTCGTCCTCTCAGCCCCGACCGCTTGATCTCGTCGATCACCTCGGCCGGAGTCATCTCGGAGAGGACCTTGTAGAGGGCCTGGTATCCACCGGCCTCCAGATAGTCGTCGATGTCCTCCGGGTCGATGATCCCCACGTGCCGGAGGGTCAGCTTCTCCTGTGCGTCATAAAACGGATTGTATTCAGTGGGGCCTTCGTCGGTGAGCACCAACCACTTCTTGATCACCTCGCCACCCAAGATGTGTTTTTCGATGATCTCGGGCACCATGGCCGGAGTGACCAGCCCGTAGGTGACCTTGGAGCTCTTCCCATTGCGCCTCAGATGTATCTCGACCAAGGGGTCCATCGCGCAGAGCCCCTGACAACCGGTACCGGTGACTGACACTGTGCGTCCTTCGCACTTGTCCTCCCGGGGTCTGATGACGGCGAGGACGTCCTGGCGGGCCAACTCCTCCTCGAAGGCCTTAAGCACCTCCCGGCTCCCGGCTGCTACCCCGCCGGTGCCGAGGCATATACGGATGTCGACTTCAGGGACGGTAAGGCGCGGATTCTGCGGAGCCGGGCGGACCAGAGTACGCGTGGCGGCCATCAGGTGTCCTCGCCTTCCCGACCGCCCGCTCCGGCCGGAGCCCCGCGGCCATCCCCGGCAGAGGCCCCCTCCACTTCAGCCTTGAAGGCCTTGACCACTTCGACGGCCTTCTCAGGGGTCAGCTTCCCATGTGCCCGGTCGTTGATCATGACCACCGGAGCCATCCCACATGCCCCGACGCAGTGTACTTCCTCGATGGTGTAGAGCATGTCGGGAGTGTTCTCGCCCGCTTCGATCCCCAGGCACTTCTCGAGCTCCTCAGAGATGCGGGCGGCCCCCGACACATGGCACGCCGTGCCGTGGCAACAGCGGATCGTGTGCTTCGCGTGCGGGCGTAACCTGAACTGGGAATAGAAAGTGGCCACGCCTACGGCTTTGCTGAGCGGCTCTCCCGCGGCCTTCGCCACCCGCCTCATTACATCTTCGGGTAGATAGCCAAAAATGGCCTGCCCTCCCTGCAACAGGGGTACGAGCGCGCCGGCCTGGCCTTTGTAGCGGTCCAACAGTTCCGCGAACCGTTCTTCCTGTTCCTGTTCGTCTGTATCGTACGTAGTAGCTTCAGTTGTCATACGAGCTTCCCTCCGATGGTCCCGGCTATTCTATCTCGATGGCCGTCTGAGAATCCAGCGAGCCGTTGCGCGAACCACGCCTGAGACGCGCCTGCGTCAGACTCTCCCCGGCTTGGAACGAGCTCCTCACGAAGGGCGCTGCATGCACCTGCAGGCCGAGAGCCGCTCCCCACTCCTTGTACCTCTCGAACAGACGGGGATGTACATATTCTGACACTCGGATATGCTTTGCCGACGGCCGGAGATACTGTCCGATGGTCACCACATCGACACCCATGTCGGCGACGGCCTCGAGCAGGTGCCGGACTTCCTCGACGTCCTCGCCCAATCCCACCATCCACCCGGTCTTAACGAGGCTCGTTCGACGCTCCACAGCACGTCGCAGAACGAGCATCGACCTTTCGAACACACCCTGCGGTCGTACGGTGTCGTACAGGCGGGGCACCGTCTCCAGGTTGTGGTTGAACACCTCGGGAGCTTCGTCCAAGACTCGATCCAGGCACTGCACATCGCCCTGGAAATCGGGCGTCAGAACCTCTATGGTCGCCTCCGCTACACGCCCTCTCACGGCCCGTATGGTCTCGACATAGTGACCGGCTCCTCCGTCGGGCAGATCGTCTCGAGTCACCGAGGTGACTACCACATGGCGCAGCCTCAATCGGGCTACGGCGTCTGCGACATGACCAGGCTCGGACCGGTCCAGCGGGGTCGGTCTGCCGTTCGCGACAGCGCAGAAACTGCAGTCACGCGAGCAGACATCACCCATGATGAGGAATGTGGCGACGCCGCGTCCGAAGCACTCCCCCTGATTGGGGCAGAAAGCACTCTCACATACGGTGTGCAGGCGTCTCTCTCGCAGAAGCGCGCCCATCTTGCGCATGGCTTCTGCATCGGGAAGTCTTTTCTTGAGCCAAGGCGGCTTACGGGTCGCCACCCCCTCCAGGGAAGCTTCCGGCCGACGCGTCGACTTCGGTCTCACACCTTCTCCGCCTCATCGGGCTCCCCTTGAAGGCGCCGCGCCGCTTCAGCCGCCAAGAACATGACGTCCTTCAACGGACGTCCCGTGGAAGTCGATGCCGCTGCAGCGTCCTCGTACTCGGGCGCCACGCTCACCAACCTTCCCTGCCACCTGCCGCACTTGACCCGTATCTCAGCGTCCTCGACCTTGACGGTGATCGTCCCTCGCTCCGCAACATCGCGGTGGACCGGTCGGCTGCGGATTCCGAGGGTGCCTGTCTCCGCGAAGAGGATCGTGGCGGCCGCGGCTTCCTCGCCGGGGCGCACCAAGGCATGCAGCACCACGGCCGGTCGGTCCTTCTTCATGGAGGCGGGGATCGTCCATACGTCCAATGCGCCTGCGCCTCGCAGGAGTCGCACCGCGTGGCCGACTATCTCGGGGGAGACGTCGTCGAGGTTGGTCTGCAACTCCACGACTTCGTCCGCTGCGAGACCCTCCCCTGCGGGCTCCCCCGCCGTCCCTATCAGCACGCGAAGGACGTTCGGACCGTGTTCGAGCTTCATGCTCCCGGCGCCGTAGCCGATCTTCTCCACCCGCATCCGCGGCAGAACGCCCTGCCGCGCCCCGAGTTGAGAGAGGAGCAGAGCTCCTGTGGGAGTGGTCAGCTCTCGTTGCTCCGGCCCACCGGTGATCTCATAGCCCTGCAGCAAACGAGCCGTCGCCGGAGCGGGAACGCCCATCCGCCCGTGGGCTATCTCCACCATCCCGCCTCCCACAGGGATCGTCCCCACGACCACTTCGTCGACATGGAGAGCCTCGATGAGCGTGAAGGCTCCCACCACGTCCACCAAGGTGTCCATGGCCCCCACTTCGTGGAAATGGATGTCCTCCACCGCGCAGCCGTGCACTTGAGCTTCCACCACGGCCAAGCGGCGCACCGCCTCTATGGCGGCGGCCTTCACCGACTCCGACACTGAGGCCGCCCCGATGATCCTCTCCATGTCGACGAGATGACGAAGTGGCGCCGTGCCCTTCTCGTGAACCCTCAGGCGGGTGCAATCCACTCCCCATTCCACGTCGCGCAGCACGTCAACCGTGACCCCCTCCACTCCCAGGCCGACGACGGCTGCGCGCAGTCTCGAGTCCAGATGGTCTTCGGCTCGTCCGGCGTCCAACAGGGCTGCCAACAGCATGTCTCCCGAAATCCCCGACCAAGGATCGATGTAAAGGATCGTCTTCTCCATCACCCACTCCTCCTTCTCTTATGGTTGCATTCTCGCATGCCACCTCATACACTGCAGGACGTAAGGTTCGTCTTCCCCAGGTCTGGGCAACCCACGGACTCCGGTGTGAAACAGTGGCGCAGAGGCGACTGGCTGACTACATAGGGCTGACCATTCGCCGGCTTCGTGCAGACAGGGACTTCACTTTGCAGGCCCTGGCCGACGAGTCCGGAGTGTCCAAAAGCTACCTAGGAGACATCGAGAAAGGGCGCAAGAACCCCACCACCGACGTGATAGAGGCCATCGCCGAAGCTCTGGGCGTCCCCCCCAGAGAACTCCTTTACCACGCTGCGCTCGATGAAGAAGACCCGTTCCTGCAGCCGGAGCAACTCAGCCTAGAAGACGTGACCGAGGAGGATGCGGAGACCCGCGAGCTCTCCTCCCTGGCCCGCCGCATGCGACCGACCGACCGCCGCTTCATCCTCGACCTCGCCCGACGGCTCTCCCGCTAGACGCGTGCCGACGCCGTCTTCCATCGCCCGGCCCTCACCGCACTAGTAGGCGCCGAGTTCCTCGAGCCGATCGTCGTCGATGCCGTAGTAATGGGCGATCTCGTGGATCACTGTACGCTGCACCTGCTCCTTGATCCGCTGCTCGTCATCCCCACACACAGCCTCTATAGGCTTCTGGAATATGGTTATGCGGTCAGGAAAGGCAACGTACTGGCTGTGCCGGCTGGTGAGCGGCACCCCGTGATAGAGGCCGAGCAGGCTGTACCTGTTACGGTGCGATAACCCGACCACCTCCAGATCCTCGGGGGTGGGCCATTCTTCGATGTCCACCTGAACGTTCTCAAGCGCCTCGAGGAACTCCTCGGGAAGAGAATCGATGGCCTGAGAGACCAGCTCAGCGAACGACTCAAGGTCCACGTTCAACCACTCCATCATCCTCCACCTCACAGCCCCCGGTCCCCTGCCGTGCCGGTGCACGGCCGCTCAGCAGCGCCACAAGGGCCTGGGACGCCGCGCCCCGATGTGACACCCGATCCTTCTCTGTCGGCGTGGCCTCCGCCAAGGTCTTAGTCCAACCAACCGGCCGGAAGACGGGATCGTAGCCGAAACCGTCGACGCCGCGAGGGGCATGAGTGATGGCGCCGTGACTGAAGCCCTCCACTTCCAGCACCCGGCAGTCCCACCGGCCCTCACCTGAGCCGGGCAAGATCAGACAGAGCGAGCATACAAAGCGGGCTTCACGATCGTCGCGACCCGCCAACTCTTCAAGGAGCTTCGCTACGTTGGCTTCGTCGCCGGCCTTCTCACCGGCGAAGCGCGCAGAGAGGGTGCCGGGCCGTCCGTCCAGCGCGGCCGCCTCCAGCCCAGAGTCATCCGCCAGCACCGCGACCTCCCCCCGGAGAGCCACGAACACGGCCTCGGCCTTGAGACGGGCGTTCTCCTGAAACGTCTGTGCGGTCTCGGCCGGCAGCTCCACGTCCCGAGGCATCAGCCGCACTTCGCATGCCCCAGCCAGAAGCCGCGCGAATTCCCGAACCTTGCCGGGATTGCCGGTAGCTAGAACCACGACAAGCGGCGCACTCACGGCCGTGACGACGTTGCCGCCGCCTGAGAGTAGGCCCGGCTCACCACCTCCATCTGAGCCTCGGTGACACGGCCTATGCCCATCTCCGCCAGATCGAGAAGTTGGTCGAACACACTCCGCTCGAAAGGTTCGGCTTCGGCGGTGGCCTGTACCTCTATCAACCTGCCTTTGCCCGTCATGACAACGTTCATGTCCACCTGAGCCGTACAGTCCTCCTCGTACTCCAGATCGACCACGGGCATCCCACCGACCACGCCAACACTCACGGCCGCCACCGAATCGTTGATGGGCAACGTCCGCATGGCTCCGCCGTCAACCGCCCTCTTCAGAGCGAGGTGGAGGGCCAGATAACCACCGCTTACCGCTACACACCGCGTGCCCCCATCAGCCTCGAGCACATCACAATCGATGTAGATGGTCCGATCTCCAAGCGCTCCCATGTCGACCACGGCTCGAAGGCTCCGTCCGATGAATCTTTGGATCTCCACCGTTCGCCCGTCCTGGCGGCCGCGCACCGCTTCACGCGGGGTGCGGTCGCGTGTAGAGCTGGGCAGAAGTGAATACTCAGCGGTGAGCCACCCTGCTCCACTGCCCCGGCGCCACACTGGGACCCCGTTCACTATTTGAGCCGAACACAGGACACGCGTCCCCCCAAGCTCCATGAAGACAGAACCGTCGGCGGTGCCGACGAAGTCCGGGGTGATCTTCAGGGGACGCATCTCTGCCGGCCCTCGCGTACCTGGTCTGCCGCCGCCCGTCATGCGCGGCTCACCTCCCGGATGGGCAGCTGAAGAATGCGCGCGCCCACTTCCTTGAATTCCCCCGGGTCGCCGCTGGCGTAAAAGCGATAGTCGCCCTCCCGTCCCTCTTCATTACCGATGCCTTTGCGGATCATCAGTTCTCCCACTTCCTTAGCCATCTCCTCGGCGGAGTTTATCAGGGTGACGTGAGGGCCGAACAACCGCCGCAACATCGGAGTGATGAGCGGGTAGTGAGTGCAACCGAGTATCACCGTGTCGACCTTGGCTTCCTTCAGTGGAGCCACACACTCCCGCGCCGCATTTTCGACCTCTTCCGAGAACACATCACCGTTCTGTATGAGGGGCGCAAGCCGTGGGCAGGGCACCGCGAATACCTCCAGCCCCGCGTCGAGGGACTGCAGCGCATTCTGATATGCGTTGGAACGTACCGTAGCCTCCGTCGCCATCACACCGACGCGTCTTCCCGATGTAGCCTGTACCGCAGCCCGTGCGCCGGGCGTCACAACCCCGACTATGGGGGTGGAGAACGAAGCCTGCAGCTGCGGCAGCGCCGCCGCAGCTGCTGAGTTGCAGGCCACTATGATCAGCTTCACCGCCAAGCCCACGAGAGCGGAGGCGGCCCTGAAGGCCAGTCGGCGCACTTCGCTCAATTGCTTGGGCCCGTACGGGAAGTTAGCCGTATCACCGAAGTAAACGAAGTCCTCGTGAGGGAGTTGCACGAGGCATTCGTGCAGGACGGTCAGCCCGCCCACTCCCGAATCGAACACACCTACCGCCCGCCGATCGACGGGACGTCCCTCTGTCTCATTCATCGTCCACCGCCGCCGATTCTATCAGAGCTCGGGCGGCCTCACGTCCGGCCTCGACCTCTCTCTGGACCGCAGCGTTGATCTCGCCTCCCACCAGCACCATAAGCCCGATCAGAAAAGCCCAGAAAAGTAGGACGATGGCCGCACTCAGAACTCCGTACGTCAACCACCGGACCTGGAAGAGATTCTGGCTGAGGAACCAGGACAGACCCACAGAAGTGCCGATGATGGCTGCCACCGAGAAGAGCGCTCCGGGCAAGACGGCGTACCATCTCTGTCTCTTGCTGGGCGCCAAGTAGAAGAACGCACCTACCACACCAACCAGCACCACGAAGGCTACCGGCCACCGCAGCCCCACCCACAGACCGTAGAGGATTGAACCGTACCCCATATGGCTGCCTATCCGTTCGCCGATCCATGAGCCGAATGTGAGAAGGAGGATTCCCAGGGGGAGGAGGATCACTCCGGCGATGGAGAGGCCGGCGGCCATCAGGCGCCGTCGATGCCAAGAGCGGGTCTCTCGGAGCCCGTACGCCCCGTTGACCGCCTTGATCCCCACCATGATGGCGCTGGAGGCGCTCCATAGTGTTAGCAACGCGCCTATCGAAAGCAAGGTCACGCTTGTGGTGCTGATCTCTTCAAAGACACTGTCTCTCACTATCTCGTACAGCTTGCTGTCCTCACTCACCAGTTCTCGGAGCCCTCGCAAGATCCAATCACCCAGTTGTGCGGTGGCAGGGATGTAAGCGGTGACGGCGCGCAGGAAGAGCAGGAAGGGAAAGAGGCTGAACAGGGAGCTATAGGCGATCTGCGCGGCCAGGCCGAGGCAGTCGTGACGGTAAAGCCCTCCCGCGACTCCTTTTGTGCCTCGAACAAACCCGGCGCCGAATCGCCGCAGCCTATCCTGCATGGGCGGGCGGCCCCGAATGCCGATAGAGATAACTGGGAACCAGTGTGTTAAGACGAACGACCAATTGCCTATCCATCAATACGGCCAGCGCCTCGTCGGCGCGAGGAGCGCACGCGACCCGCGCCTGGATCTGCTTGACCGTGAGCCCGGTCCCGGCACTCTGGAGGCACTCGAGCACCTGACGCTCACTTTCGCTAAGTCCTTCCGCGGAAACGGTCGGCGTGATGCTCGATGGACTGAGACGCGTTTGCGGCCGGTTTTCCCGGTCTTGTTGAGCGTCCGTCTGCGGTTTCACTGCGTCTCCTTCCCGGTCGCCATACTCGTCTCGCAGTGATCTTTCGACACTCGTATGCCCGGCCCCTCCGCAGACTAAACGTTGGCCGCCTCCTGCTTCTTCCCCCCGCGGAAGAAGAACAGCGACACTATGATCATCAGCCCCGACACCGCCCAGATGACGGCGTACTCCCTTCCTTCGGGCACGACCTTGCCCGCGACGTCGATCGCCGCCCCGGCAATCAGCGGCGCTACAATATTGGCGAGGCCGCGCATCATGGAGAACATCCCGGTGAACTGACCTACGTGCTCCTTGGGCATGAGCTGGATCAGGATCGCGTATGGCAGGGTGAGGACCACCGAAGCCCCCAGCCCGAAGATGGGCAGGCAGATGAAGGCCCACTTGATGTCCGTCATGAAGGTCCCCAGGATACATCCGCCCAGGTACACCCAGAGGCCCACCTGCATGACGCGCGATCGACCGTACTTGTCGGCTAGATATCCGCTCGCGATCCCGGCCACCATGTACGTGGCGCCGACCATGATCATCACCAACCCGCCCACCTGGGAGTTCGAACCCAGGGTGTAGATGAAATAAAGCATGATGAAGGGGCGAAGCGCCGCCAGCGTGGACTCCCAGAGGAACGTGGCAACCATGAAGCGTTGGATGCCCTTGTTCTGACGCGTTGAGCGCCAGATGCGCTTCATCTCGCCCCGCAGACCCTGCCTCGGTAGGATATGCGAGCGATCGGGCTCCGGCTCGTTGATCTTGCTCACAGTCAAGTAGGTGAAGATCATGATCAACAGACCGCAAAGAATGAAGGGTAGCGGCTCCCACCGATAGAACATCAGGCCGGCCACCGACATCCCCATGAACATGCCGCCACCCCGCATGAAGGACTGGTATCCCTGCACCTTGCCGTGGTGCCCCGCGGGAGTCACGTCGGGCAGCAACGATTGGTACGGCGACGTGTAGAAGTGATACGCGGCGAAGAACAAGAACGTCGAAACCGCCACCGACACGTAACTCGGTTGGAAAGGTGCAAGCATGAGAGAGGCGGCCATGAAGGGCGCCGCGAAGATCATGAACGGCTGTCGGCGCCCCCACCGCTTCGTCCAGATCCTGTCACTGGCCACTCCCACGAAAATGGGGATGAAGGATGAGAAAATGCCCTCCCCCCCGATGGCAAAACCTATAAGCGTTCCCTTGGCAGGATTGCCTTTGAGCATGGGTTCGAGAATGACCGGCAGGTACATGGTCACCAAAGAGAGGGCGGCGGCGAAGCCGAGGGTGGGTAGGGTGAGGATGAGCATCGATCGGACGCTCATCTTCTCCCCACTAGTCACTCGAACCCATTCCCGAAGTTCCTTTCCCCCCGCGTAATACGAGAGCCCTCGCGGCCCACGGGACCCTGCTGGATTCTATCAAAAGGCGCGGGTATACCGGGAACGGGACGGCGCCGCAGCCCCTGCGGGGCTGCGGCGCCGGCTCTACTCTTATTCGGCGGCGGCGAGGTTCGCAGCCACGAAGTCCCAATCGACCAAATTGTTGAGGAAGGCCTCCACGTACTTGGGTCGGAGGTTCCGGTAGTCGATGTAGTAGGCGTGTTCCCAGACATCGACCGTGAGAAGAGCGGTCTGCCCGTGCTTAAGCGGCAGATCGGCATTGCCTGTCTTGGTGACCTTGAGCGCATCACCGTCCTTGACCAGCCAGGCCCACCCGGAGCCGAACTGAGTGACGGCGGCCTGTGTCAACTCCTTAGCGAGGTCGTCGTAGGAGCCGAAGGACGCCTCGATGGCCTTGGCCAGTTCGCCGCCGGGCCGCCCTCCTCCTCCAGGCTTCATGCACTTCCAATAGAAACTGTGGTTCCAGACTTGAGCCGCGTTGTTGAAGACCCCGCCTTCCGCGGAGAGGATGATCCCCTCGAGATCCTCCTGGGTGCTCAACTCTGCGTCGGCTCCCTCCAGCAGACCGTTGAGATTCGCCACATAGGCGTTGTGATGCTTCCCATGATGGTACTCGAGTGTCTCAGCGCTAAGATACGGCGCCAGGGCATCCCTGGCGTAGGGCAGGTCGGGCAGCACAAAGGCCATAGCTCTATCCTCCTCGAGGCTGGGTGTTCCGCACTCGCTCTACCCGCGAATCACACAGCCTGAAACCTCGACTCCGCCCGACCGAGTGCCGCATGGTCTACGGTCCCGGTCGCAACGCCGGGTCTCGGTCCGGCGGGCCGAGACCCGGCGGTTCTCATCAGTCGAGACCCCGGTCCTTCAAGAAGTCGTGCACCAGGTCGGACAGGCGCGGAGCTCCGCGCTCGGCAAGCTCGTAAGTGATCTGCACGAGCGGCTTATTCACTTCCAGTAGGCTGCCCAGTGAGAAGGGGGTGGCGCTGACCACCACGTCGGCAGGTACAGCGTTGATGGTCGCCTCCAGGTCGCGCAGTTGTTCGGAATAGTAGCCCAGCGCAGGCAGTATCGGCCCCAAATGGGAGTACGTAGCATATGTCTCGGCCAGCTTCCCCCGCGCGTGCACCCGTGGGTCCACCACCTCAGCGGCGCCGAACTCCCGCGCGGCCTCCAGACCTGCTCCGAAGGCCATACCGCCATGAGTAAGCGTCGGTCCGTCTTCCACCACCAGCACCTTCTTCCCTGCGATCATCGCCGGGTCAGAGGCGCTTATGACTGTATCGGTCTCCACGATCACCGCGTCTGGGTTGACCTCCGCGATGTTGGCCTTGACCGTCTCCACTCCGGCTTCGGATGCACTGTTGACCTTACCGAGCACGGCGACGTCGGCCCTGCGCAGGTTCATCTCTCCCGGATGGTACGATAGCTCGTGTCCGGGGCGCATTGGATCGACCATGACGATCTCCAGGTCGGACCGCAGGAACGAGAAGTCATTGTTGCCTCCGTCCCATATGATGACGGAAGCCTCCTTCTGAGCTTCCGCTACGATTGCCTCGTAGTCCACTCCCGCCCACACCACTAGGCCCCGTTTGATATGAGGTTCGTAGTCCTCACGCTCCTCTATCGTGGCTTCGGCGCGGTCCAAGTCTTCCATGGAGGCGAAGCGTTGCACTCGCTGAGCCACCAGGTCGCCGTACGGCATCGGATGCCTGATCACAGCCGGGTGCAGGCCCCGTTCCATGAGAAGTCCGGCCACGAATCGCGAGGCCGGACTCTTGCCGGCACCGGTGCGCGTCGCCAGGATCGAGATGACGGGCGCCGAGCATGCTATCGCGGTGTTGTTCGGACCCATGAGGGAGAAGTCCGCCCCCATCGCCAGCACCCGTGAGGCCTGGTGCATGACGAACTCATGCGACACGTCGCTGTAGGCGAACACCACTTCGTCGACCTTCTCTTCCCTGATCAGCGTCTCAAGGGCGCTTTCGGGCACGATGGGGATACCCTCAGGGTAGTAGGGGCCCGCCAACTCCGACGGGTATCTGCGCCTATCGATGCGGGGTATCTGACTCGCCGTGAAGGCCACCACCTCCGTAGCGGCGTCGCCCCGGAAGACCACGTTGAAATTGTGGAAGTCGCGCCCCGCGGCTCCCATGATGACCACCCGCTTCTTCCCCACCGAAGGCCTCCTTTCGTCTCCCGTCCGCCCGGTGCCCCGAACACTCAAGGCACCTTCTGCATTCTATATAGCTGGGGCCCCTTCTGACAGGAAGGAGCCCCCGCGGTAGCAGCCCTATAAGCCGGATCCTGTGAACTCAAGCCGCCGGATCCGGTGGCTTGAGCCGGTAGCCATCTATCTGTGGCCGTACGTTACCGCACGGCTCATGCGGCCAACCCGAAGGCATCGGGCGAGCAACCCTCGAGCGCCTCCCTATTCGGCCTTGCACCGGGTGGGGCTTGCCTGGCCGCCGTGTCACCACGGCGCCGGTGCGCTCTTACCGCACCATTTCACCTTCGCAACCGGACCTGCCGGCGTGCTGTGTAATTTCTGTGGCGCTTTCCCTGGGGTTTCCCCCGCTGGACGTTATCCAGCACCCTGCTCTACGGTGTCCGGACTTTCCTCGAGGGCCCGCGCTTCGGGCGCGCCCCCGCGGCTACCCGGGCTGCCCGATAAGTATACCCCCTTCGGAAGCTCCGGCCCTCAACGGCGGCCCCCGCGTTTCAGCTGAAGTCGCCCAGGTTTCCTCCAGGACGCCCATCGAAGCCCCCGAACGGATCTTGTTGGTGAGCGTCACCCGACGTCATGCGGCCCGCGGAGATGGGGAAGGCCTTGGCGAAATGGCAGGCTGTCTCATGTCCGGAAGCCACGGATCGAAGCGGCGGTTCCTCTTCGGAGCAGATGGGGAATCGGGCGATGGGACACCGCGTGTGGAAACGGCAGCCCGTCGGCGGGTACATAGGGTCGGGTACATCGCCACGCAGGATGATACGCGAGCGTGCGCGCTGCTTCTGCGGATCCGGCACCGGAGCCGCCGACAAAAGGGACTCCGTATAGGGATGATGCGGACTGCTGTAGACCTCCTGCCGGCCTCCCAACTCCACGATCTTGCCCAGATACATCACGGCTACGCGGTCGCAGATATGCCTGACCACCGCCAGATCGTGAGCGATGAAGAGATACGTCAGGCCGAACTCCTTCTGCAGCTCATCGAGCAGATTGATGATCTGGGCCTGAATGGAGACGTCGAGCGCCGACACCGGTTCGTCGCACACGATCATCTTCGGCCGCAACATGAGCGACCGAGCGATGCCCACTCTCTGTCTCTGCCCCCCAGAGAATTCGTGCGGATAGCGATGGATATGCTCGGGACTCAATCCCACCACCGCCAGCATCTCCTTACAGCGTTGTTCGCGCTCTCTTCTTGTACCGAAGCCGTGGATCACGAGCGGTTCCGCCATGATCTCTCCAAAGGTCATGCGGGGGTTGAGCGATGCGTAGGGATCCTGGAAGATGAACTGTACGTCGCGACGGTATACCCTTAGGCGCTTCCCGCGGAGTCTGCGTACGTCTACACCCTCGAACTCGATCTTGCCCGACGTGGCCTCGAGCAGCCTGTTGATGCACCTGCCCGTCGTCGACTTCCCGCAGCCCGACTCCCCCACCAGGCCGAGGGTCTCCCCTTGCTCAACGGCGAAAGAAACGTCATCTACCGCCTTCACCGTCTTGTTCATATGCGAGAGGATCACACCTTGGCCGACGCGAAAGTGCTTGGTCAGTCCCTCGACTTGGAGAAGAGCAGCCATCTAGAGCTTCCCGGTCGCGGAGTGAGGAGATCGGTTGAGGAAGTCTTTGTCTGCGGAGAAGTGACAAGCCGAGGAATGTCCCGAGTCTATCTCCACCAGGTGTGGCGCCTCCGAACAACACCGCTCCGTTGCGTAGGCGCAACGGGGGCTGAAGGCGCAGCCGCTCGGAAGGTTGATAAGGCTCGGCGGCTGTCCCTTGATGGGGCTCAACCTCCCGCCGTCGTCGGCATCATGGCGAGGCAGGCTCTCGAGCAGTCCCCAGGTATACGGATGAAGCGGGCGACAGAAGACCTCGTCGGCCGCGCCGAACTCGACCGCCTTGCCCGCGTACATCACCAGTACATGGTCCGCTATGTCGGCCACCACGCCCAGGTCATGGCTGATCATGATGATCGCCGACCCCGTGCGGGCCTGGATCTCCCGCATGAGCTCCAGTATCTGCGCTTGGATCGTGACGTCCAGGGCTGTGGTCGGCTCGTCGGCGATAAGGACTTCGGGATCACAGGCGAGGGCCATCGCGATCATGGCCCTCTGACGCATTCCGCCTGAGAACTCATGTGGATAGTCCCATGCTCGTTCTGCCGGCTGCGGGATCCCCACCTGAGCCAACAACTCCACGGCAGCGCCCCATGCCTCTTTCTTGGAAGCGCCCTTGTGAAGACGCAATGGCTCGGCGATCTGCCTGCCGATACGGTGAACAGGGTTGAGCGAGGTCATCGGGTCCTGGAAGATCATGGCGATACGGTCACCTCGCAGCCTGCCTTGCTCTTTCTCACTCATTCTCAGGATGCTCTCACCCTTGAACCGGATATCGCCGCTCACCACCTTGCCCGGCGGTTCGGGAACCAGCCGCATGAGCGAGAGGGCCGTCACAGACTTCCCCGAGCCGGACTCGCCCACCATACCCAGGGTTTGGCCCGCCTCGAGAGCAAAGCTCACCCCGTCGACAGCCTTGACCACCCCGTCGCGGGTGAAGAAGTGCATACGTAGGTCGTCTACTTCCATCAGTGGAGGCAATGGTTACTCCTTCTTCCTCACGTCTAGGGCGTCGCGAAGGCCGTCACCGAGCAGGACAAAAGCGAGCACGGTGGTGAGGATGCCTATGCCGGGGTACACCATCAACCAGGGCGCGGTGAACAGGTAGCCCCGCGCCTCCGACAGCATGCCTCCCCACGACGGTGCGGGTGGTTGCACTCCCATACCTAGAAAACTCAGGGCGGCCTCAGCCAGGATAGCGACCCCGATGCTCATGGTGGCGTACACGACGAGGGGGGCTATCGCGTTAGGCATGATGTGCCTGAAGAGTATTCGCGGCGTCGAGGCTCCCATGGCCCGGGCGGCATCCACGTATTCGTTCTCTCTCACCGCCAGGACCGAGCCGCGGAAGATCCGGGCGATGCCCGGCCATCCCAACAGACCAATGGCCAAGAAGACGTTGGTCGGACTACCCCCTCCCATGACTCCCACCAGGACGATCGCAAACAAGACGTAGGGGAAGGCAAGAAAGATGTCGGCCGCGCGCATGATAATAGAGTCCCAGATGCCCCCATAGTAAGCGGCCACTGCACCCATCACCAAGCCGATGACGAGCATGATCCCCACGGCAACCGCACCGACCAAGAGTGACGCCCGCGCTCCGTAGATGATCCGCGAGGCGATGTCGCGCGACATCCTATCGGTGCCCAGCAGATGGTCCCAGGAAGGCGGTTGAAGTGACTGCGAGGCCGCCTGAGTGGTGTCGATATCCACGGGGTCGCCCAGGTATCGCGGCACCCACAAGTCTGCGGAGACGGCCAGCAGGACCATGATGGCCACCCAGACGAGCCCCGCTACGGCCAGTCTGTTCTTTCGCAAACGACGCCAGGCATCTCCCCGCAGGGTGCGACCTTTGCCGACCGACTCCGCGATAGATAGTGGTGGACGGCCCATCGACGAATCCGTGCCCGCTCCACGCGCACTCCGTTCCCCAGGTATCTGTTCGGGAGCTTCCGCCACTACTTGACCGCCTTCGTGTACCGGATGCGGGGGTCGAGGAACGCGTAGCTGATATCCACGATGAGATTTATGATCATGACCATGAAGACAATGACGATCACGCCGCCCGTCACGATCGGCCAGTCGCGCAACTGGATGGCGTTATATATCTCAAGGCCCACGCCCGGCCAGTTGAACACCATCTCTGTGAGGATGGTGCCTCCCACCATAGCTCCGAGATCCATGCCGAGGAAGGTGACCACCGGTATCATCGCGTTCTTCATGCCGTGCTTCCAAATCACATCGCGCCGCGACAGCCCCTTGGCGGCAGCGGTCCGCATATAGTCTTGGCCCATAACCTCAAGCAACTGGCTTCGCGTGATCCTGGCCGCGTACGCCATCGACGCGGACGCCAGGGTGAACCCGGGCATAATGAAGTGGACGACGGTGGAAAAATCTCTCGAGGTCATGTCGTACACGGGCAGATACGGCAATCCCCACTGCTTGAATTTGACCCCGAACAACACCTGAAGACCCATGCCGAGCCAAAACACCGGCACCGAGACGAGGATCGCCGTGCTGAGAGTGACGAGCATATCCCAGAACGAGTATTTCTTGACTGCTGAGAGTATTCCGGCGGCGAGACCTATCACGGTTTCGATCAGAAGAGCAACCAGAGCCAGCTTCAGGGTGTTGGGGAGTTTCTCGAAGAGGATGTGGGTGACGGGGCGTTTCAGCTGATATGAGTCACCCAGATCTCCCTGCACCAGACGCGTCAGATATCGCCCATACTGATAGTAGAGAGGCTTGTCTAGAGCATTCTCCTTGACCACCTGATCGTATAGGGCCTGAGAGATGGCCCTCTCTCCCACGATCATCCGCACAGGGTCGCCCGGCACGATGGCCGGAGAACGGATCAAGAAAAGGATAACGGTGATCCCGATGAACACCGGGATCATCTGCACAACCCGCCGGGCGATATAGGCTAGCAAAGGTCCCTCCGGCTCCCTACGGGTACGGGCCGAAGACGGGCAGGCCGCCCTCTTGGGCCTCCTGCCACTCATACACCCCGTTACTTCCTATGCAAACCGGGCCGAGCAGGCCTCGCTATTGGGCCGCAGCCCCTTCAAGCCAACATGAGACGAAGTCGCTCATACCCAGGCCGCCATGAACGAAGTCGTGCAGCCGAGCCGAGCCGACACGGCTATGCGCGTAGAAGGTGATGGGGACGACCGGGCAGTCTTCGCCTGCCATCGCCACAGCCTCTTCGTACTTCTTGATGCGTTCGTCGGTCGCCTTGATCTGCCGGGCGGCCGTGATCACCTCGTCGAGGGCCGGATTGTTGTAGTTCGCGAAGTTGTCGGCCGAGGTGCTTGCCAGGTTCGAGTACACGAAGCTGTCGATGATCGGGTAGTCCGCGCCCCAGCCGCTACGCCCGATCTGGTAGTTGCCGTTCTGCACCTTGTCCCAGTAGGTCGGGGCGTCACTCACGTCGAACTCCGCCGTGACACCGATGGCTTTGAGGTCGGCCTGCACGAGGGTCATGATGTCTTCGTGTCCGGGTCCGGAGTTGAACGACAGCTTGATGATCGGGAAGCCTGCGCCGTCGGGGTAGCCGGCCTTGGCCAGGTGCTCCTTCGCCGCCTCCACGTCATACTTGGAATACGCCCAGGCTTCGGGTACATAGCCGGCCACACCCGGCGGGATGAAGCTGTCGGCGGGCTTCCTTACACCCTCGTGAACGATGTCGCAGATGGCCTGTCGGTTGATGGCCAGCGAGACCGCCCTGCGGACGTCGGGGTCGTCGAACGGTTCCGCTTCGTTGTTCAAGAGCATGTAGTAGATGGCGAGCTCGGGCCCCAACTGGACCTGGGCGCCGGGATTGCTCGTGTACCCGTCCGGGGACACGCCGTACGCGGTCTTAGCAGCATTGACGTTGCCGGGCGGTATCTGCGTGGAGTCGATACTGCCGGCTTGGAACCCCAGGTACGCAGTCTCGACATCCTCGAAGATCTTGAACTCAACGCCGTCGATGTTCGGCTGAGTGCCCTTGTAGTCGGGGTACTTGACCACTCTCACGTACCGGCTCGCAGCCCACGGCTCGGAGACCATGAAAGGACCATTACCAATCGGCTTGAGGGCGAACGCGGCGGCGTCCTTCTCCACCTCTTCCTTGGGAATAGGGCACAGGCAGGGATGCCCCACCACGTACTCAAAGTCCCCATACCCGTAGCTCAGAGTGACTTCGAGCGTCTCATCGTCTATGGCTTTGACGCCGCTCAACTCAGTGGCCGCGCCCTCCCCCATCTCGTCGAAGCCCTTGACGGCCGACAGGTGGTAGGAGATGTTCGACTTATTGACCGGATCACAGATCCGCTCCCACGCATATTTGAAGTCGGCCGCCGTGACCTTGCGACCGTTGTGGAACGTGCTCTCACCACTCAGGTGGAATGTCCACACCGAGGCATCTTCGTTCGCTTCCCATGACGCGGCTACGTCCGGGGCCAACTCGTTGGTCAGGTAGTCGAACTGAACCAGGCTATCGAACACGGCTTGGACGATCTCGATGCCTTCGGACTCGAAAGCCTGTGTCGGTTCGATGAAGGATGGGTTGCCGATCTGGTAGACCAGCGTGCCTCCCTTCTGGATCTCTCCGCCGGCGGCGGTTGTGGATGTCGTAGGCTCTTGGCCGCACGCGGTCATGGCGAGAAGGACCCCAGTCAGGAGAAGCGCTGGGATGATCCCGTATAGAGCCGGTTTGCGAGTCCGCACCACATTTCCTCCCAGAGGTATTGACGCCCCCGTCCATCACCCGGCGCACCCTATCTCCGATCACCCCTCTCGCACCCTAGTGCGTTTCGGATGATCTAGCTCTCCCTCTTCAGATCATGTAGGACAAAGCGATGGAAACGACGAAGAAGGCCACACCCACGGCCACCGTCAGACGGTCCAGGTTCTTCTGCACGACCCCGCTCCCGCCGAATGCGCCCGAACCCCCGAACGTAGTCGAAAGACCACTGTCCTTCCCCGAGTGCAGAAATATCAGCACCAACAGCCCTATACCGAGGATGGTGTCCAGCGCAACTAGAAAATACGTCACCGCAGCTTACCTTTCTCCCATTTCTGTCAAGCCTTGCCGGCCTCCGTTGGCTCCCTGCTTCATTGTCGTGGGTAAGTTACCATCGAGAGGCCTCTTTGTATACTCGATGCATTCGCCGCACAGATCCCGCCCCGTCATCTCCTCCGGCCTGTCTAAGCCTAAGAAGTTCAACAAGGTCGGCGCCACATCCGCCAGGCCCGCCCCGTCACGAAGCACCGCGCCGCGCTCCAGCAGTATCAGCGGGACCTTGTTCATACTGTGAGCGGTGCTGTAGTCACCATCCGCCTCGATCATCTCCTCGGCGTTGCCGTGGTCCGCGGTGACCATGATCTTAGCTCCCACGCGCTCGAGCACCCGGAGGACCCGTCCCAGGCAGCGATCCACGTGGCTCACAGCTTCAACGGTTGCCTGCAGATTCCCGGTGTGTCCGACCATGTCGGGATTCGCGAAGTTGAGGACCACCAGGTCTACGGGTTCCTCCGCCATGATCTCCTCGAACTGCTGCGCCACCTCGTAGGCGCTCATGGCGGGCTTCTGGTCGTACGTCTCCACATCGCTGGGAGAAGGGACCAGGCGTCGAACCTCCCCCGGGAACGGGTCCTCTCTACCGCCGTTGAAGAAGAAAGTCACGTGGGCGTACTTCTCTGTCTCGGCGATGTGCAGTTGCGTGAGCCCGGCACGACTCACGACCTCGGCGAGCACGTTTCTCGGTTCCTCCTTCGGGAAGGCGACCGCCAAACCGAGTTTTGGATCATATTCGGTCATGCCGACGAAGTCGATCCGCGGAGGAGGACCTCCTCGGTCGAAGCTCGTGAACTCCGGTCGGGTGAGTGAGGCGGACAGCTCTCGGGCCCGATCGGGTCGGAAGTTGAAGAAGACCACTCCATCACCGTCCCGAATCCGCGACCGCGGGTCGTCCGACACGATGGTAGGCAGAATGAACTCGTCGGTCTCGTCGCGCGCGTATGACTCGCGGACGGCCGCGCCCGCACTCACTGCCCGGAGCCCTCTCCCATGGACCAGGGCGTCGTATGCCAATCGGACCCGCTCCCAGCGCCTGTCGCGGTCCATGGCATAGTAGCGGCCGGAAACCGTCGCAAAGGCCCCGACCCCTTCCTCAGCCAGGAAGGCTTCGATCTCCTCCACGTATCTCTCTCCCGCCGTGGGCGAGGTGTCCCGGCCGTCGGTGAAGGCATGGATGTACACATGCTCCGCCCGGCTGCGCTGCGCCATGCTTACCAGCGCCCGCAGATGCCCGAGCACCGAGTGCACTCCGGCATCCGACAGAAGACCCATGAGATGTACGGCCCGGCGCCGGGCTACGACTCCATCCATGAGCTTCGTCAAGGCGCGGTTCGCGAAGAAGGAGCCGTCGGCGATGGCCCTGTTGATGCGGGAAAGGTCTTGATAAACGATCCGTCCCGCCCCCAGAGTGAGATGACCCACCTCCGAGTTGCCCATGACCTCCGGCGGCAGTCCCACCGCTTCGCCGCTCGCCTCCAAGAGAACATGCGGATACTCCGACCATAAGCCGTCCCACACGGGGGTATCGGCCAGAGAGACGGCGTTTCCGGGCCCGGGAGGCGCATAGCCCCACCCATCCAGGATCACCAAGGCCGCCCGACGACGGTCCGCGATCGCGTTCCCATCCACGGCTGCTAAGGCTTCTCGAAGCGGACGATGCGCGAGAACGACCCTACCTGCAGGCCGGCCCCGCCCACCAGGACGCCGTCGATGTCGGGCTGGGCCATGAGTTCGTCAATATTGCCCGGTCCCACGCTGCCCCCGTAAAGGATGCGGGTCATCCGCGCGGCCTCAGCTCCCAGAGTGTCGGCCACTTCCCGTCTGACGAGCGAGATGGCCTCTTGAGCGACGCCCGGATCGGCGGTCTTGCCCGTCCCTATAGCCCAGATCGGTTCGTAGGCCAGCGTCACACGGCCCGCGTCCTCCCTACGCACCAACGACAGGCCGACCGGGACCTGCTCGGCAAGCACTTCAGCGGTGGCGCCCGCCTCGCGCTCCTCCTCGGATTCGCCCACGCAAATGATGGGCTGCAAACCGTGGTCGAGGGCGGCACACACTTTCTTTGCCACCCATTCGTCGGTCTCACCGAAGTACTGCCGCCGCTCGGAATGACCGATGATGGCAGCCTTCACCCCCAAGTCCGCCAGCATGGTCGCAGACACTTCCCCGGTGTAGGCGCCCTCCCGCTCCCAGAAAACATCTTGGGCCGCTATCGAGATACACGTGCCCTCAGCAACCTGCGCCGCCTCGTAGAGACCCGTGAAGGGAGGAGCCACCATGATCTCACGATCCTTCACGCCGGAAAGCGCTTCAGCCAGATCGCGGATAAACGACGCACCCTCGCCGCTCGTCTTGAACATCTTCCAGTTGCCCACCACGAGCGGAGTGCGGCCGCGTTCGGCTCCCGCCATCAGGCCTCCTCCCTGTCGGGCAGGGTGGCAACGCCCGGCAGGTCGGCGCCTTCTATGTATGCGAGAGAAGCGCCTCCACCCAACGAGACATGATCCATCCTCGACGCCAGACCGAACCTATTGACAGCGGCCACGGAGTCGCCGCCTCCTACCACCGTGACTCCAGGACATGCCGCCATGGCTTCCGCCACGACCTTGGTACCTTCGGCGAAGGGAGCCAGCTCGAACACGCCCATCGGCCCGTTCCAGAAAACCTCCCCGGCGGTCGCTATGATCCCGGCGTACCTCTTAGCCGTAGCCGGCCCGATATCCAAGCCCATCCATCCCTCAGGGATGGCGTCGGCGCCGACGACCCAGGCAGCGGCGTCCTCGACTAAGCCGTCCGCCGCCACGATATCGGTGGGCAACACCAGCGCGCACTTGCTTTGGACCGCCTTCTTCATGGCTTCCTTGGCGTAGGGCAGGCCCTCTTCCTCCACCTTGGAGGCTCCCACCGACAGACCCTGCGCCTTCAGAAATGCGAGGCTCATGGCCCCACCGATAAGCAGCCGGTCGGCCAAGTCGAGAAAGCGGTCGATTACCCTGATCTTGTCGCTGACCTTCGATCCGCCCAACACCACCACAAAAGGCCGCTTGGGGTCGGCAACCAGGGCCTCCAGGGCCGCCACTTCCCGAGCCATCTGAAACCCGGCCATGGCGGGGAGCACCGTGGCCAATCCGGCGGTCGTAGCATGGGCCCTGTGGGCGGCGCTGAAGGCATCGTTCACGTAGATGTCGCCGAACCGCGCCAGCTCGTAGACCAGGGTAGGGTCGTTCTTCTTCTCCCGCGGATCGAACCGTGAGTTCTCCAAAAGAACCACGTCGCCGGGCTTCATGGACGCCACCGCGGCCTCTACTCCCGGTCCCATGAGTTCACTCAGCTTACGCACGGGTGCTTCCAGTAGCTGCCCCAGCCGCATGGCCACCGGATCCAGGACTAGGGCCGGGTCGGAAGCATCTTTGGGCCGGCCTAGATGCGACATCAGGATCACCCGGCAACCCTGCTCCCGCAGGTACATTATGGTCGGCAGAGACGAACGGATGCGCGTGTCGTCATCGACACGCCCGTCCTTGAGCGGCACGTTGAAGTCCACCCGCACCAGAGCACGTTTGCCGGCCACATCGAAGTCACGCACCGTCCGCTTCGCCATCTGCTCCCCTTTCTGACCGGCCGGCCCCTAGAGAAGGCGCCCGCAAAGATCGACCATGCGGTTGGAGAAACCCCACTCGTTGTCGTACCACATGACCACCTTGGCCTGACGCCCCTTGACCATAGTGAGAGCGGAATCGAATACCACGGAATGAGGATCGCCCACGATGTCGGCAGAGACAAGCGGCTCCTCGGTATAGCGAAGCACTCCCGCCAACGGTCCCTCGGCGGCCGTCTTAACAGCTGCATTGATCTCCTCGGTCGTCGCCTCCATCTCCAAAGTGACCACCAGATCGACGACCGAACCGTCCGGGACCGGCACCCGCATAGCAAAGCCGTCGAGTTTCCCCTTAAGTTCAGGGATCACCAGGCCGATGGCCTTCGCCGCGCCGGTAGAAGTGGGGATGATGGACAGTGAAGCAGCCCGAGCCCGCCGCAGATCCTTGTGGGGCAGATCGAGGATGCGTTGGTCGTTGGTGAAGGCGTGGATGGTCGTCATCAGACCCTGGGTGATGCCGAAGCGGTCGAGGAGCACCTTGACCACCGGAGCCAAGCAGTTCGTAGTGCAGGACGCGCTGGAGATTATGTGATGACGGGCTGAGTCGTAATCGGCATCGTTCACCCCCACCACCACGGTGATGTCCGGGTCCTTGGCCGGGGCGCTGATGAGGACCTTCTTCGCCCCCTGGTCCAGGTGAAGAGATGCCTGCGCCCGTTCCGTGAAGCGGCCCGTACACTCCACTACCACATCCGCCTCCAGCTCTCGCCAGGGCAGAAGTCTGATGTCCGAGGTAGAGAGCACCTTGATGGATTTCCCCTCGAACCTCAGGGTCTCGTCGGTGTGAAAGATCTCGCCGGGCCAGACTCCGTGGACGCTGTCGTATTTCAACAGATGGGCCATCGTGGCCGCGTCGGTGAGGTCGTTCACCGCCACCACCTCTATATCGGCCCCCTGCGTGGCCACCGTCCTCAGGAACAACCGTCCGATCCGTCCGAAACCGTTGATCGCGACTTTGGTGCTCATCTCAACCAGCTCCCTGCCTCGTCATTACCTGGATCTCGCCATGCGGGGCCCGCGGATTCTATCACGGGCCCTCTTCTCGCCCGCTCGCTCAGCAGCCTCGATCAACCGGCGCAGACGGTGGTTCACGGCCGATCGCGTGAGCCCTTCACCTCCGGCTTCAGCGAGCTCCGAAAGATTCAGATAGGGGTGTCTGACCCGAAGGTCGGCCATCTCGCGGAGGGCCGCGGGCAACGACGCCAACCTACCGCTGCGTTCAAGAGCCGCGATGGCCTCCAGTTGGCGTGACGCCGCCGCACCGGTGCGCCTCATGTTGGCTGCATCGCAATTGGCCACGCGGTTCGCCCGGGAGCGCACCTCCTTCAGCACGGCCTGTTCTTGCACGCGCAGCGCCGCCGTGTGGGCGCCGGCCAAGCCGAGAAGGCCCGCCACTTCGTCCCGTCCTTTGAGATATACCACGTAGCTGCCCCTGCGCACACGCAGACCTGGGTGGAAGCGCGTCTCACGGAGCAGCTTGGCAAGGTCGGCGGCAAGGACCTGGTTGGATGTCACGATCTCCATGTGAGCCTCTCTCTGTGGAGAGTTGGCCGACCCCGCCCCGATCAGGCAGCCCCGCACGAACGCATTACGGCAGCAGTTCTCTTTCACCAGCCGTCGCGAGATGCCTGGATCCAGCTCGAAGCTATCGCTCAGCACACCCATCTCGTTCAGCGCCTGCAACGCGGCCGGTGACCCCTTGATGCGCACCTCATACACTAAGCGCTGCTGCAGACGCGCTTCGCGTCGTGTCATCAACTCCCCCTCCGCTCCGAGGGCTTTGAACTGCGAATAGACCATCTTGGCCGCCCCAGGCACCGTCGTCGCGATACGGATCTCGTAACGTTCGTCACCGGCAGTCCCACCCTTGATGAGGAACGTCCCCGCCGTGTGCACCAGACCGGCCACTGCCGCCATGCGACAGCAAGACTGTCTATCCTCCACCCGAGCCAGCTCCTCCCGGAACGCCCTTGTGAACCCCGTGCCCAAGGTCACTCCGTCCGCTCGACGTCGCGATGGCGGATCCCCACTACCAGACCGGGATCTTCCCGCAATCGCCCCGCCATCTCGTTCGTCAACGCCACCGAACGGTGCCGCCCCCCGGTGCAGCCCAGAGCCAGAACCACGCGTCGCTTCTGCTCCGCGACGAAGCGGGGCGCCAAGAATCTCACCAACGTCGAGACGCGCTCGAGAAACTCCTGTGCCTCCGGCCGGTTCAGCACATAGTCGCGCACCCGAGCGTCCAGACCGGAATGGGGACGCAGTTCGGCCACCCAGTATGGATTGGGCAGAAAGCGAGCGTCGAAGACCATATCGGCCTCATCGGGTAGCCCGTACCGGTAGCCGAACGACACCAGGCTCAGGAACAACTGGCCGCTCAGACGATCGGCCAGTAATGTCTCCTCGAGTCGCCGCCTCAATTCCTTCGGTGAAAGGGTACTGGTGTCTATGATCACATCGGCCCGAGAACGGAGTCCTGCCAACAGACGCCTTTCCCGAACGATGCCCTCCACAAGGCTCGTCGATAGAGGATGCGGTCGCCGCGTGGCTTGATAGCGAGTGACAAGAGCCTCATCCTCTGCCTCTAAATACAGCAGACGGAAGTCGATGGCCGACTCCCGCAGGTAGTCGAGGGCACGCCCCAACTCGTCGAAATGAGAGCGTCCGCGGACGTCGAACACAAGCGCCACCTGATCCACGCGGCTGCCTTCCAGGCCGAACAACCGAACCACTCCCGGAAGCATCTGGGGAGGCAGGTTGTCGATGCAGAAGTAGCCCATGTCCTCGAAGGTAGCGACGGCCTCCGACTTACCCGCACCGGAAAGGCCCGTGATCACCGTCAGGCGCAGCTTCTTCCCTCCGGGCTCCGGCGGGATGCCGTCCTCGCCGGCGTTGAGCAGGCCGGACTCCGGCAGACCGGCATCCGACACCTCAAGGTCGGGCGCGCCATGGATCTCGCCATGGGTATCATCTCTCGTCGTCATGACCCTCTGCTACGCTCCTTGCGACGTGTCTCTGCTCGTGATCGAGCAACCGCTCCTTCCAGGCAGGGTCGTCACCGTACCTGCCCAGACTGCCGTCGGAACGGACCACCCGGTGACACGGCACCACGATAGGGACGGGATTGGACGCCATCGCGTTGCCGACGGCGCGTGCGGCTCGAGGATATCCGGCCATATCGGCCAGTGTGCCGTAGCTCAGGGTCACCGCCGGAGGGATGGAGAGCAACGTCCTGTAGACGTTGCGTTCAAAGGAGCCGAACGGCATCTCGTCGAGGTCCAGTTCGTCCGCCGTCCAAGCCAGCCGCTCTCCGCGGAAGTAAGCCTCCAACTGCTGCACCCACCGCTCCAGCGCGACACGATCGGCACCCTCGGCGGCACACATCCAAGCTCCGCCATCCTCGCCACGATCAACTGGAGGCGGAAGCTTCACACCGATCAACCTGCCTTCGGCGACGGTCACACCGCCATCCCCCCATGCAGTCCGGAAGCGACCCCTCAGCATCCTGTAGTCCGCCCTTCAACCGGTTTTGTGCACATATGCATATACCTCCCTTGCCACCTTGCCCGGTAAACCCGGCACGGCCTCCAGTTCCTCCCTTGTAGCCTGCAGGAAGCGCTCCGGCGACCCGAAATGCTGCACGATGGCCCGCTTGCGCTTCTCCCCTATGCCGGGCAACTGATTCAACAGCGACAACGTAGTCTGCACCTCGCGTCTGCGCCGGTGGAATCCCAGGGCGAAACGATGAGCCTCGTCACGAACGCGCTGTAACAGGAGCAGCCCAGGATCGTCGCGGGCGAGGTCCAAGGAATCGGGTGACCAAGGAGTGAAGACCTCTTCTTCTCGTTTGGCCAGCGACACAACCGCCACGGTCGCATCCAGCCCTGCTTCTTGGAGCGCCGCCACGGCGGCCCCCAATTGGCCCTTCCCTCCGTCTATCACCACCAGGTCGGGCGCCGCCTCGAAAGATGGGTCATAGTCCTCTGAGCCGCTCGCGTCGCTCTCGCGCGGCGCGAAGCGCCGACTCAAAGCCTCGCGGATGGCGGCGACATCGTCCTGCCCCTGCGTGGAGTCGATGACGAACTTACGGTAGTCGCTCTTCTTGGGTGCCCCTCCCTCGAAGACCACCATCGAGGCCACGATGTTATCAGAGCCCAGATTCGAGATATCGAACCCTTCGATGCGTATCGGCGGCCCCTCCAGGCCCAGAACAGCCTCCAACGCGGTAAGAGCGCCTAGGCGATGCTCCCGGCCCCTCTCATCGCGCAGCCTGTCGTGCGCCAAGGCCAGAGCCGCGTTATGCGATGCAAGCTCCTGGAGTCGCCTTTTATCTCCACGCTCAGCCTGCCGGACCTCGACCTTGGCGCCCCGCAACCCCTCCAGGAAGGAGCTGAGCTTCTTGGTCTGCTTCACCGCCCGCGGTACGATGAGCTCCGACGGGACCACCGGCGCGCTTCCGTAGTACTCAGCGACGAACCGCTCGAACACCTCCTGTTCACCTGCGTCGGCCACGTTCACGAAAGTGAGGCTCCGCCGGTCGGCAAGCCTGCCGTCTCTGGTTATGAACACCTGCACGTTCGCCCCCCACTCGTCCAAAGCCAATCCAGTGATGTCCGCCGACCCCAGCGTGCTGGACTGGATCTGCTGACGCTCGAGCACGTGACGCAACGCTTCGAGACGGTCCCGGAACACCGCGGCACTTTCGAAGTCCTGTCTTTCCGCCGCTTCCTGCATCGACCGTTCCAATCTGCCCATCACTTTGTTCTCGCGCCCACTCAAGAAATCCACCACCTGGCCGATGACGGCCCGATATTCAGAGGCGTCCACAGCGCCCGTACAAGGCGCCGGGCACCGCTCGATATGGAACTGCAGACAAGGGCTGCCGGACCGCCGACCCGGCCGACGGCCCCGGCAGGTCCGCATCGGGAACACCCGCCCCAGAGCGTCCAAGGTCTCGCGCACCTTAGCTGCATTCGAGTACGGGCCGAAATAGAGATTGCCCCGTCGATGCGGCCGGCGGGTGAACATGACCCGCGGGAACTCATCTTCCGTGGTGACCACGATGTAAGGGTACGACTTATCGTCGCGCAAACGGATATTGAACGGCGGGCGGTGTTGCTTGATCAGGTTGTGCTCCAACAGAAGAGCTTCTACCTCGTTAGAAGTCACGATCCACTCCACAGTGACGGCCCGCTCCATCATCTCGTTGACCTTGGCCGGCAGGCGGCCCGATGGATCGCCACTCAGGGCGGGGAGGTAATTGAGCAGGCGCTTGCGAAGGGATAGAGCTTTCCCCACGTATATCACCGCTCCGACCGCGTCCCTGTGAAGGTAGACGCCGGGCAGGTTCGGGGCGTGCTTGATCTGCTGTTCGAGCTCGTCGCTAGTGCTCATCGCCGCCGGTAGGGCCGTTCACCCATTTGCAGACAGGACTCTTGTCACTCCAGTGTACCCCAGGCCGCCCGATGCGGCGGACGACGCCGGACGAAGCACATACAGAGCCCATGTTATACTTTCGCGCCTGTTCTTCCGGCCCAGCTCAACACCCTTCGGAGGTGCATGTGACACCTGCAGGTCTACCTCTGGACGAACGGCAGATGATCCTCGACCTGGTCTCCCAGGTCCGCGACCGGATGTTCGCCCCCGAAAAACTGCGTCACTACGATGAGGAAGAGGCGTTTCCGGAGGCGGAGATACGCGAGTTGCTTGGTCCGGACATCGGCCTGCAGTTACTGTTCATCCCCCAGGAGTACGGGGGTCTCGGCGGCGGAGCACGCGACATGGCGGCCGTCACCGAGGCCATGGGCAAGGTCTGTCTGGGAGTGGCGACCGGCTTCCTCGTCATCCACTTGGGCAGCGACCCCATCCTGGTGGGAGCCACGGAGGCTCAGAAACGCAAATGGTTGGCCAGGGTCGCCGAAGGAACGATCGTCGCCTACGCAGTCACTGAGCCGGAGGCGGGCAGCAATCTTTCGAACCTGAAGACCTCGGCCGCCCCTGTCACAGATGACCAGGGTGTCGTCATCGGTTACCGCCTGAACGGCAACAAACAGTTCATTTCCAATGGTGGGTACGCCGACTTTCTGACCGTGCTCGCTCAAGCGCCGGAGGGGCCGTCCTTCTTCATCGTGGAAAAAGGCGCCAAGGGGTTCAGCGCGGGTAAGCCCGAGCAGAAGCACGGCATCCGCAACTCCAACACTACGGCCCTCATTTTCGACGACGTCTTCGTCCCACTGGAGAACCTGGTCGGCGAAGTGCCCGGTCACGGACTCACGCAGGCAAACGAGGTCTTCGGCTACACCAGGCTGATGGTGGCGGCTCTCGCCCTAGGTGCCGGCGCCGCCGCGTTGGAGAAGGTCATAGCGTACGCCAAGGAGCGGGTCCAGTTCGGCTCCCCACTCATCGAGAAGCAAGGGTATACACACAAGTTGGTGTTGCCTCATGTGGTTCGGCTCGAGGCGGCTCGAGCCTACATCGAGGAGGTCGCCACCCGACTGGACTCCGGAGAGAGCGACCTTCAAGCCGAGGGATCGCTCGCCAAGCTATACACAACCGAGGCGGCCAACGCATGCGCCGATGACGCCATCCAGGCTCTCGGCGGTTATGGATACGTGAGGGAGTATGACGTCGAGAGGATCAAACGAGATGTGAAGATCACCACCATCTACGAGGGCACCAACGAAATCCAGCAACTGATCGTGAGTACCTCCCGGTGGCGCGAGTCGGTCAAGTCGAAGGGCGCTTTCTACGATACGCTCGCCCGGCGACTGGATTCCATCCACCAGGGTCGCGGAGATCTCAAAGCCGACGTTTCGGCCGAAGTGATCCGCCTCCTCGACCGTCTCTTCACGGTCGTCCACGAGGCCAAGGCCACCCGCCGACAGCACGTGATGTTCCGACTGGCCACGCTGGCGGCGCTCGCGGAAACGGGGGCCGCACTGACCGCCAAAGCAGCGAACCCCGCGCCCGTCGACGGCGAACGCCTCGCGCTCTGTGCCCGCATCAACGCCGCACTCTGCGGCCGGGCCGCAATGGAGGTGGCGGGCGAGATCTTGTTCGGGCTGGGGCAGTGGTCGCCGTCAGAGGCACAGGCCGTAATCGACTCTTCGGGTTTCGATTACGGTCGATCGCAGGCCGACTTCATCACCGACATGGACGCACTCCTCACGAGGATCTGAATGACATGAAAGATATCGCCGCACTCCTCAGCTCCCTTTCCAACGCCCACGGACTTTCCGGCTATGAAGACGAGGTCGCCGCCCTTCTCACCGCCGAGATGGAGCCCCTCGTGGACGAGGTCACCATCGACAAGATGGGGAACGTGATCGGGACCCGCTCGGGCGACGGCCCAACGGTGATGATCGCCGCCCATATGGACGAGATCGGGATGATGGTCTCCCATATCGACGACGAGGGCTTTCTGCGGGCCGTGCCGGTCGGAGGATGGTTCGACCAGACCATCCTCAGCCAGCGGGTGCTCATCTGCACGCGGGACGGCAGACGCATCCCTGGTGTGGTCGGGTCACGGCCCCCTCACCTCATGGACGCCGACGAGCGCAAGCGGATGGTCAAGCTGAAGGAGATGTTCGTCGACTGTGGAGCAACCAGCGCCGCTCACGCCGCCGCTTTGGGTGTCGATATCGGCGCGCCGGTCACCATCGACCGCGAGTTCCGTCTACTCGGCGACGACTTCGCCACCGGCAAGGCCCTCGACAACCGGGCCGGCTGTGCCATGATGCTGTGGGCGCTCAGGCTTCTGCGGGAGAAGACGGTCAAAGCCACCATCCAGGCGGTGGGCACGGTGCAGGAGGAGGTAGGCCTCAAGGGCGCCCGCACCAGCGCCTACGGCCTTGATCCCGACGTGGCCATCGCGACCGATGTGACCATACCAGGCGACCATCCCGGCGTGACTAGAAGCGAATCTCATGTGGTGTTGGGCAAGGGTCCCTGCATCACGATCATCGATGCGGGAGGCCGCGGCATCATCGCACCACGTCCGGTGGTGCGCTGGCTACGCGAGACGGCCGACGAAGCGTCCTTACCCTATCAGTTGGAGGTCGGCAACGGCGGCAACACCGACGCGACGGCCATCTACATCACCAAGACCGGTATCCCCTGCAGCGTGGTGAGCGTGGCCACGAGGTACATACACTCACCGGTGGAAGTCCTCTCGTTGAAAGACCTCGAGCACGGCGCGGAGCTGATCGCCGCCGCCATGCAGTCGGCACACCAGTATTTCTAGTCGGGCGGCCTGCGTGTCCGCACCGCCCGCTCCCAGGCGACCGCGGCCTTCTGCAGATCGGCGGCCGTGCCCGGCGGCACCCGACCCCGCACACGCACGTCTTCGTCCCGATACTCGAACTCTACCGAACCTCTCTTCCTCACTCTGGCCAGGAGCTCACCTGCGGAGTAGGGCACGGCTAAGTCGACTTCCGACCACAGCTCTCCCAGGACCGTCACCATGGTCGTACGCAGTTCGTCGATGCCGGCGCCCGTCAATGCAGATACCCTCACCACATGTTGGTCGTCACGGCCTAACACCCCCCCGGGCACAGCCCGGCTTGTCGCCCCCACTGCGCCATCACCGAGATCGGCCTTGTTCAGTACCACCACGCGCGGTTTGTGACCGGCCCCCAGCTCGTCCAGAACCGTACGGACCGTGCGCCGGTGCTCTGCCGCGTGCCGGTCGGCGAGATCAACCACCTCCAGCAGAACATCGGCGCGGGTGACCTCCTCAAGGGTGGCCTGGAACGCATCCACCAGTTGGTGCGGCAGTTTATGGATGAAACCCACCGTGTCGCTCACTATCACGGTCTGCCCTTCGCCTAGATGCACCCGGCGAGTGGTGGAGTCAAGAGTGGCGAAGACCATGTCCTCCACAGCCGCCGCCCCCTCGCCGACCAGCGCGTTCAGAAGAGTGGACTTACCGGCGTTCGTGTACCCGACGATCGCCATAGTAGACAACAGTCGTCGCTCGCGGGCCCGCGCCGCAGTGGCCCTGCGTTGCCGAACCTCTTCCACCCGCTTCCGTGTCTTCTTGATACGTTCCCGGATCACCCGCCGGTCGGTCTCAAGCTGGGTCTCGCCGGGACCGCGCCGGGTACCGATACCCCCGCCCATGCGGGAGAGATGCGTCCACATACGGGTCAGCCGGGGCAGCTGGTATTCGAGCTGAGCCAGTTCCACTTGGATGCGCCCTTCATGCGTGTGGGCCCGTTGCGCGAAGATGTCCAGGATGATTCCGCTGCGGTCAAGCACCTTCACGTTCAGGAGTTCCTCAAGGGATCGCTGTTGCTTCGGCGACAGCTCGTCATCGGCTACAAGCATGGTGAACTTGGCCTCACTCTTGGCGGCTCTCAGTTCTTGAGCCTTGCCCTTACCGAAATACCAAAGTGGGTGTACAGACTCGCGACGTTGCACCGCGCTGCCTACCACTTCGCCCCCGGCAGCCTCCACCAATGCCCCAAGCTCGCCAAGCGACTCCTCTGCACTCCATCCGGCGTCGTCGCCCGTGTCCACGGCTATGAGATATGCGCGCTCCGGAGCCGTAGTCGCGGCCACCATAGCATCGTCGCGGCCCGCGCCTGCACTCGCACGGCCCTCGCCCGAACCGCCCTGATCCGGAGCCGAACCGGCGCGGCCCGTCATGCCGCTCCCCGCGCGCCCTTACCGCTCAATACCCCATCGTCCACGGACAGTATCCGCGCCAATACCTTGCCCGTCTCACTGCCCGGGTCGGCGCAGACATCCTCGGGCGTGCCTTCGGATACCAGCTCGCCGCCCGCGTCGCCCCCCTCCGGTCCCAGGTCGATTATCCAGTCGGCGCACTTGATCACATCGAGGTTATGCTCGATGACAAGTACGGTGTTGCCGGAATCGACCAGCCGCTGAAGCACCTCCAGCAGCTTATCGATATCGGCGAAATGGAGGCCGGTGGTAGGCTCATCGAGGATGTAGAGAGTGTTGCCGGTGGCGATCTTGGCCAACTCTGTGGCCAGCTTCACCCGTTGCGCCTCTCCGCCCGAGAGGGTGGTGGACGACTGACCGAGCCTTATGTATCCGAGCCCTACGTCGGCCAGGGTCTGCAGGCGTCGCCTGATCTTGGGCTGGTTGGTGAAGAATTCCACCGCCTCCTCCACGCTCATGTCGAGCACCTCGGCCACGTTCTTGCCCTTGAAACGCACCTCAAGAGTCTCCCGGTTGTAACGCTTGCCTTGGCACACGTCGCACGGAACGTAGATGTCGGGTAGGAAATGCATCTCGATCTTGAGCGTACCGTCACCCTTGCAGGCCTCGCACCGCCCTCCTTTCACGTTGAAGCTGAATCGGCCGGGCATGTACCCACGCACCTTGGCTTCCAGGGTGTGGGAGTAGAGCTGGCGGATGTGATCCCAGACTCCCGTGTATGTCGCGGGGTTGGACCGCGGCGTCCGCCCGATGGGCGACTGGTCTATGGCGATGACCTTGTCCAGCTGCTCGATACCGTCTATGCCGTCGTGCGCTCCTGGACGCTTCGGGACGCGGTTGACCAGATTGGACAGACTGCGGTAGATGATCTCGTTGACGAGTGTGGACTTGCCCGAGCCCGACACTCCCGTCACACACACGAAGGCGCCCGTCGGGATGGCCACATCCAGGTCCTTCAAGTTGTGCTCCCGAGCCCCTCGCACCACGAACCGGCTGCGACCCGGGCGACGCGTGGCCGGCACCGGTATGGTGCGCCTACCGCTGAGAAACTGCCCGGTGATCGAGCGTGGTTCAGCGAGGATGTCCTCCAGTGACCCACTCTCAACCACTTCTCCGCCGTGCTCTCCCGCTCCCGGCCCCATGTCGACTATGAAGTCCGCCGACCGTATGGTTTCCTCATCGTGCTCCACCACGATCACTGTGTTCCCCAAGTCGCGAAGGCGGATGAGGGTATCAATGAGTTTGCGGTTGTCGCGCTGATGAAGACCGATGGAAGGCTCGTCCAAGATATACAGTACCCCCACCAGGCTGGACCCGATCTGCGTTGCCAGCCGGATGCGCTGCGCCTCTCCACCAGACAGGGTGCCCGCACTGCGTTGAAGACTCAGATAGCCCACGCCTACGGCCTCCAGGAAGGCCAGCCGCTCTTTGATCTCCTTGAGCACCCGGGCCCCGATGAGCCGATCCCGTTCGTTGAGTTGCAGCTCATCCAGGAACTTCATCACACCGGTGACGGGCAGTAGACTTAGTTCGTAGATGTTGAGCCCGCCGATGCGCACCGCCAGCGAGGCCGGTTTCAGCCGCGCCCCGTTGCAGGCCGGACAGGGCCGGTCGGACATGTACTGGTCGATCCTCTCGCGTATGTAGTCCGAATCCGTCTCTCGATAACGCCTCTCCAGATTGCGTACGATCCCCTCGAAATCCGTCATGTAACTGCGCCTGAAGCCGCCTCTGGCCTCCCAGGTGATATAGAGACGGTCGCCTTGCGTCCCATAGAGGAATATGTCTTGCACTTCTGTGGGCAGCTCTCCCCAGGGGGTCGACATATCGATCTCGTAGCGTTCGCCTATGGCCTTGATCACCTGTTCGTAATAGTTGGAGCCGCTGTTGCTCCAAGGCAACAAGACCCCCTCGGCGACCGACAGCGACGGATCACCAACCAGCAGGGCCGGGTCGATCTCCCTGTGAGCCCCCAGACCGCTGCAGGTCTCGCAGGCCCCGTGGGGTGTGTTGAACGAGAAGATGCGGGGCGCCATCTCGGGTAGCGATACCCCATGCTCGGGACAGGCCAGGTTCTCAGAGAAGAGCAGGCTGGTAAGAACACCCGGGCCGGTCGACACAACGGCCACGTCTTCACCGCGACCACCGGAGTCGCCGGTTCCACCGTTTCCGCCGTATACATCGACCACAATCAGCCCCTGCGCCTCCGACAGCGCCGTCTCCACGGAGTCGGACAGCCGTCGCCTCACTCCCTCTTTCATCACCAGACGGTCTACGACGATGCTCACGTCATGGCGCACGTTCTTCTCCAGATCCGGGAGGGGCTCATCGAGGCTGTACTGTGTGCCATCGATCTCCACCCTAGTGAATCCCTCCTGGCGAATATGATCCAACACGTCCTTATGCCACCCCTTCTGGCCGCGAACCACAGGAGCTTTGATCACAAAACGCGTGTCGGGCTCCAACCCCAGGATCTGGTCGACGATCTGCTCCTTGCTCTGCCCCTCGATGGGCCGGCCGCAGATCCAGCAGTGCGGGCGGCCGATGCGCGCATATAGCAGTCTTAGGTAGTCGTAGACCTCGGTGACCGTGCCCACCGTGGAGCGCGGGTTGCGAGAGGTGGTCTTCTGGTCGATGGAGATGGCCGGAGAGAGTCCTTCGATGGAGTCCACGTCGGGCTTGCTCATCTGCCCCAGGAACTGGCGAGCATACGCCGACAAGCTCTCGACGTACCGGCGTTGACCCTCGGCGTAGATGGTGTCAAAGGCCAGGCTCGATTTCCCCGAGCCGGACAGACCCGTGATGGCTATGAAGCGGTCCCGAGGGAGCGTCAGGGAGATATCCTTGAGATTGTGCTCCCGGGCCCCCAGAATGACGATCTCGTTGGCACCCATGGCACAGGGATTCTAGCAGGTGGGCCGGATGGTAGAGCCGTGGGCGATTAAAGGCGCCGAAGTAGCGGTTTCACCGGCACGGAGTGTATAGCAGGGGCCGGATCCTGTGGATCAACTGAGAGCGTTGAGCTGCGCTCTCAAACCCCGGACGACATTCCGCTGAGCCTCCAAAGCCGGGTGATCGGCCGACTCCACCTTGCCGTGGAAGAGGGCCAGGTTCATCTGCTCCCGCATGAGCCGTTTCAAGATCGCGCGCGCCACGGGACCTCTCGCACTTCTGACCTGCCGCAGCATCCTACGTCGCCGTCGCCCGCTTCGCAGAATCTGGAATTCCTCCTTGGTCACGGTGTCCGTGCCGACCTCTCCCGCCATCAGCCGGGCAAAGGCCTTCCCCTCACGCCGTCGGGCGAACATGGCAAGAATGGCAAGGAAGACCAGGAACGGCAGGCCCTTGATGATGATGCCCAACGTAAGCGACGCAGCGTCCCCTCCCGTGAGCGACTCCAGCCAGGGTGAGTTCCACACGAAGTGCGCCGCCCATGACGCCGCCGCGAACAGCGCAAAGACGCCCAGGCGCTTAGTGAGGGGTTCCTGCCCTTTGCGGGTCACGAAGTAGGCGAAGCCGAATCCCATGAGGCCGCTGAACAGCACGTGGCTGTAGAGTCCCGAGAGGACCACGCGGAGGAAATACATGCTCACCACCGCGCCGATCTCACCCCCGGCTGATTCCGACGCCGCGAGCATGAAATATTGGATGTTCTCCACCACCTGGAAGCCTAAGCCGATCATGGCCCCGTAGATCAAGCCGTCCATGAGCCCGTCGAACTCCGCTCGAGCCATCAGGTACATGAGCACCAACCCGGCCCCCTTGTACAGCTCCTCGTTGACGGGCGCCACGATAGCCGCCCCCCAAGAATCCACCGTGAGGGCCGGCATCACGTGTTGTAGAAAACTGAGCATGGCCGAGTTGGCGACCGAGGCGAAGGTCAAAGCGATCACCCCGCCCCAGATCAGCGCGATGGCGATCATCGAGACGGGTTCCGGCTCGAACTGATCAAAGCGGTAGATGATAAGCCCCGCCGGGACGGCGGTGGCTGCGAGGAGCACCACAGAGAGCAACCAGGCCCCTGGGTACAACCCCAGGTAGGCCATCTGCTCCAGACCGACCACCATCATGCTGCCTGCCAACAGCATGATGAACAGCCAGAATGCGAACTGATGAGTAAGTCGGGGAGAGGCCGTCACTCCGAGGCTTGTGTCGCTCGCGGACCCGTTCATCGGGGTACCACCAATGTGTCCAGCATGGTCTTGATGTCGCCCTGCACCTGGTCCAACTGCCCCTTCGACGCCGTAGCCAGCATGACTACCCCCATCCCCCCGGTGGTGGCCACCACCAGCTCGTTCTCGGAGCCCCAGTATTTTGATGTACCCGAGAACAGGGCGACAAGACCAGGTACGTCACGAGCCACTAAGATAGGGCCGGCGGGCAAGATCCGGAGCGACTGGAAGTCTTCCTCCAAAGCGGCCAACTGCTCGCTCAGCAGTTCGTCATTGCTCCCGGAGTAGTCCTCAACGACAAACGCCACATACACGCCTGACTTCTGCAGGGAGAGGCCGCCGGATCCCACGTCCCAGACCTTCTCCGCCGAATACCAACCGTCTGCGGGAGTCACGATCACGCCCTTGCCGATGTCGACGGGGACCTCGATGTTCGCGTCGAGCGGTGCCACAGCCGCCGCGAGGATGAATACCAGGATCATCCATCCGAACATGACGGCCACGAGGATCATCGACCCGCGCCACGAAGAGCGGCCCGCGACAGAGGACGAGACGGGCCGCGGCTGCGCCCCGCGACTCGTATAGAAAGGTGGGCCGCCGTTCACGATGATGTCCTCGTCTTCCTCTAGGCGATGAGATACGCCGCCGCACACTTTACCAGGGTCACAGGCGACCGCGGATCACGGTGACTGAGGCGACCAGGCCCCACGGTTAGATCGGACAGACGGCGCCGAACACCGCTGTTGCCAGACGGATGTCCGCGACTAGACTTGCGATGATGGTGATAGTCGCAGCTCTTCACCATACACTGAGGGAGCCCCGGATCACGAGACTCCCATCCATGAGGTGGAGGTAAGGGGACTCGAACCCCTGGCCTCAACGCTGCCAGCGTCGCGCTCTCCCAACTGAGCTATACCCCCACGGGCGGTCACGGATTATAGCCTCTGCGGCGGTTTCGCGCAACCAAAGGCGATCGGGAACCCGCTTCCGAACTGCTCTCCAACGCCCCTTCCGGCCCTACCCCACCGTCTCCACCGGCGCCTGTTTCCACAGCACGTCGAGCCGGTAGAACTCACGCGCTTCAGGCGTGAAGATATGAACAACGAAGTCCAGATAGTCAAGCAAGACCCAGTCGCCTGAGGCCGTGCCCTCCGAGCCGCCGGGCATCACCGTCTCCTGGTCCTTCAACCTGAAGGCGATCTCCTCCGCGATACGTTTGGTCAGACGGGGGTTGCGGCCCGTGCAAAGAACCAAGTAATCCGTATAGGTGACCAATTCGTGCATGTCGAGGATCTTGACCTCGTCGGCCTTCATATCCACCGCCGCCGCCGCCGCCAAACGGGCGCGGTCACGGATGACCTCCAGGGCGGCCTCTCCCTCAGCGGGGCGCAGGCGCCCTCGCCGAGCCAGGCTCGCGAGATCGGGCGTAGGCTTGTCGACGATCCGGTCGATGGCCCTTCCGGCGGCCCCGTCGGCCGCCGTTTCGTCAAGCATGTCTGTCATCCACTCCTCTTGGATCCTCCCTCTCTACTTCTTCTCGATGTGTGAACGCCGGCATGCCCGGTGAGAAGATCTAGAGCTCAACGGCGGTGACCTCCTCCAATACCACTTCAGGCAACAGTCTCTCGACGTCCGCCGACCACAACATACCTGCTCCGTACTTGACCAGATCGGCGGCGCCGCATGCCATCGCGTAGCGCAGGCAGTCGGCCGTTGAGGCCCCTTCCAGCAGCCGTACGGCGAATCCGGCGGCCAGTGAATCGTCCCACCCCAGCGGTGATACCACATCGACATCGGGCAGTTCGCCGATGTACGTCCGGCTCTCTTCACCATCAGCCATCACAGCCACGCAACCGTACCTGTAGGTTATCACCGCGGACCCCGCTCCCATGGCACGGATGGTGTGAGCAGCCTTGATCCGATCTTCGACTTCTGCGAACTCGTATCCGATGACTTTCTCGGCCTCCACCAACTTCGGAAAGACGTAGTCAGGCCGCGCCTTGATGCCGAGACGCAGCGGATCGGCATACGTGTAGAGCATCGTCACCAGCCCAAGGTCGGCTGCATGGCTGATCAGCGTTCCGTAGCAGTCGTCCGGCAGACCCGGCGGGACGCTGCCGGCGAACACCACCAGATCGGCCGACTTCCCCAGATACTCCAGCTTCTCGTGCAGCATATCGAGCTCTTCAGGAGTGATCTCAGGTCCCTGCTCGTTGATCTCGGTGACTACGTTCGTGTCGGGATCGATCACCGCCGTCGAGATCCTTGACTCACCCCGTACCCGGACGAAGTCACACAGAATGCCCTCATCATTGATGTCGGCGACGATCTGGTCACCTTTGCGCCCCCCGATGAAACCTGTGGCGATGACCGGGCGGCCCAGCGTCTTCGCCGTGCGGGCGACGTTGATTCCCTTGCCTCCCGGCTGCATGACGGTGTCGGTCGCCCGGTGCCGCAATCCGGGCTGGAAATTCGGGACTATCATGGTTCGGTCCAAAGCCGGGTTGAGGGTCACCGTGAGTATCATCGCCGCTCTCCTCTCCTTCGCGCGATCAACCGCCTATCCAGCGACCGAGGCGTTGGAAGTAGTAGACGATCTTGGCGCCCAGTGTGGCCCTGCTGAAAGAACGGTCGGCCACCAGGTCCACGCTCCCCACCTCCTCACCCTCGACGGACAAGGTGATCACGCCGAACGGCTCCCCGGCGGTCACCGGCAGCGCCAAAGCTTCGTCGAGAGTGACCGAGGCGGTGACCGAATCATCCTTGTACAGCTCCAACTCCACGGCGTTCGCCGTGATCAGGCGCAACCGCTCGTCCACACGGTACGGGATCGTCGCCTCGGCCACCGGCACGCCTTTTCCGATGAGGGTTACGTGCCTGTATTGCGAAAGACCATATTCCAGAAGCGCTTGACTCTCCTCCCAACATACGTTCGATGACGGCTGGCCCAGTATCACGCTGATCGCGGAGACCCCATCCTTCATCCCGGAGGCCACCAGGCACTGCTTCGCCTTGGGGGTGAGCCCGGTCTTGATGCCGTCCACCCAGTCCGACTTTCCCAGCAGCTTGTTGGTGTTCTCGAAGATCATGGGCGCATCGCGTCCGGGAAGAGAGAGCGTGTATTCCTTCGTCGCCACCATCGTACGGAACACCCTGTTCTGCATTGCATAGCACGCCAGGACGGCCAGGTCGGCAACAGTGGAGTAATGACCCTGCTTGTCCAATCCATTGGGATTCATAAAGCTCGTGTCTTGCATCCCGAGTTCGGCGGCCTTGACGTTCATCTCGGCCACAAATGTCTCCACGTCGCCCGAACAGGCCTCCGCCAAAGCTACCGCCGCCGAGTTTGCGCTGTGCACCAAGAGGGAGTACAAGAGTTCCTCTACCGTGAGTTCGTCCCCCGCCTTGAGCCACGGCTTGGTCTCTATGGTCGCAGCCGCCTTCTCTGAGATGCTCACAGAGCCCGCCATATCCATCCGCTCCAGAACGAGCACGGCGGTCATGATCTTGGTGGTCGAGGCCATAGGACGGCGCTCCGCAGCGTTCTTCTCATAGAGCACCCTACCGCTGCTAGTATTGACCACTATGGCGGACGGTGATTGGATGCTCGGTGCCGCACCGGGAAAGTCACCCAGGTCTCTTGCGTGCACCGTGAGACTCGTGGCCTCTCTCTCGACAGGCTCAAGCGCGGTGGTGGTGGTGCTCCCCTGGGCCGCGCCGGCCAGGACCGACGCCATCACTGCGAGCAGGGCCAGGAAAGCGACGAACGGGTAGAGGCGCCCCCATCCAGTTGTCAGAGGCTTCATACCTGTGAGTATAGCATGGGGAATCGGGCTGCTAAGCGCTTTTGTCCTTCCCAGCCGAAGGGCCAAGGGCGGTATACTTCGGCCTGATGTACATGCCAGCGGATCGCCTGGCGGGGAGGTGTGAAGATCGTCGAAGTGTTACGCCGCGCCTGGAGTCGCCTGATCCGTAAGCAGTGGCTCTTTCTCTACCCACTCACACTGGCCGTCGTCGATATCCTCGCATTCTTCGCGGTCTACGCGGCCACCGAGGGGCGCCTCACCTGGACCGCCTTCTTCACCGCCGACTTCGACCGCTGGAGCTACATCGACGACCAGTTCTTCTCCGGCTTCTCGCCGACCACCGAACTGGCCTTTGCCATCGCAGCCGGGCTGATCGCTTGTCTGCTCACAGCCATGATCCGGGCCCCATTCTTCCGCTCCATCGCCGGCTCCCGCTACCCTCTGACCCCGCGGGGTTGGAAGGAAGGAAGCAACCTCTTCCTGATGTACCTGTTCACTTTCCTGATCTTCAGGCTGCTCCCGCTGCAGTTGCCCGGCGAAGGGCCGTTGGCCCAGGTGACCTTGCTTGTCTTAGTGGTCATCGGAATACTGATCGTCTTCGCCGACTACGTGATCGTCTTTGAAGACTTGGGATTCTTCTCCGCTCTTCGGCGCAGTGTGCAGTTATGCGCCCGTCGCTGGATCACCGTGGCGGTCATCGTAGTCGTGATGCAGCTCGTATGGTACGGCGTCGACAGCCTGTACCGCGTCTTCTACGAGCAGGGCACCAGGATCTTTGTGCTACTCCCGGTCAGCCGCGCGCTCGTGGAATCGTTCATCGTGCTTTTCTTCGATCTAGTGCTCATATTCCTGTACGAGGACATACGCCGCCGGAGCCCTGCCGCCTAACCGAGGCACGCAGCCGGTCTGCAGGCGTCCTCCTACGGCGCTATCTGCACCGTCGGCTGCGTAGTCGGAACATGCTGCGGCCCCTCGCGGATCTCGTGACCTTCAAGGACTCCACCGAACACCAAGCCGCTCACCAACCCAACCACGACCAGCAGTGTAGCCAGCGGGACGACGATCCAGTAAACAGGCCTCCGGCGCTTGAAGACCTGGTACGATCGGTCGAGATCATCCACGGCCGGCCGCCCTCCAAAGAGCCGCCTTCATCTCCCGGGTCTCAGACCTGGCGGCGTCCTGCCACGCGATCCCCGGTCGCTTCTCGTAGGCATAGAGGATGGCCCGAGCCGAGTTGACCACCGCCCCAGTGCCCTGGGCATCGAAAAGTCCGGCCAGGTCTTCGGCCTTGGCCCCCTGAGCTCCATATCCGGGCACTAAGAACGGCACACCCGGCACCAAGCGACGCAACGCCGCGCCCTGAGAACGATGTGTGCCACCCACCACCGCCCCTATCGAGCTATAGCCACGGCTCCCCCGACTGCGGCTACCCCAAGCGTCCACCATGGTCGCAACCCTTTCGAAGAGCGTCTCTCCCGTGGCAAGTTCGAGATCTTGAAGCTCGGCCGAACTGGGATTGGAGGTCTTGACGAGGACGAATACGCCCTTCCCCTCCTCGCGCGACCTGCGGAAGAACGGTTCGAGGCTGTCGGTGCCGAAGTAGGGGTTCACTGTGACGGCGTCAGCGCCCGCCGCGTCGAGGTGGGCATGAGCATAGGCTTCCGCCGTGCTGCCTATGTCCCCCCGCTTCACGTCGGCTATCACTAGGTAGCCGTTCGCTCCTGCCGACCTGACCACCCGTTCGTACAACTCATACCCGGCCGCCCCCAGAGCCTCGAAGTAGGCTATCTGCGGTTTGACCGCTACAGCGTCATCGGCCAGGCAATCGAGAAGCCCCGTCAGAAACTCGTCGAAACACGCTGCCTTCATCTCACCCTCGCTGTCGTACGCCCGACGCGGGTGAGCCTCTCGAACCGCAGGTGGGATGCGCTCATAGTCCGGATCCAATCCAACCACCACAAAGGACCGTTTGGCTTCCACCGCCTCCAGGAGCCTGTCGGCGAAATTACCCTCGATCACTCCCCCACTCCTTGCACGCCCGTGCCTTCCTCAAACAACAAGGGCCGCACGTGGCGGCCCTTGCACATCATCTCAACGCCCCAGAACTACTTGACGGCGTTCTTGAGGGCCAGACCCGCACTGAACTTCGGCACATTGCTCGCCGGGATATTGATTCTGGCTTTGGTCTGCGGATTGATCCCCTGCCGCGCGTCACGCTTCTGGACGTAGAACTTACCGAAACCTGTGAACTGTACTTCCTCCCCCTCCTTGAGTGACTCCGTCACCACTTCAACAAAAGCGTCCACGACGGCGGCCGCGTCCTTCTTAGTGAGACCACTCTTTGCCGCAAGCTTGTCCACAAAATCGGCTTTGGTCACAGTTACCTCCCTTTGTCTGCAGGGTACCCACTTACCTTAGCAAGCGCATGGGGCCCGCACAAGCGATTATCCCGCCCTCCACGCGAAAAAACGGCCCTCCCTCATGGTCTGGGAACGATGCCGAGTTCGCTTGAGGTGAACAGGGCCCGGAGGGTCAATCCGGACTCCCTCGCCGCCTGGGCTCCACCCTCTTCGCGATCGACCACGCAGAAGAGGTCATCCACCACCACTCCCGCCTCGCGCAGCGCTTCAGCTGCTAGAACGGCCGCGCCTCCTGAGGTTACGATGTCCTCCACCAACGCGACCTTCTCCCCCGCCTCGAACCTCCCCTCAATGCGCTTGATGGTCCCGTAGTCTTTGGTGGCCTTGCGTACGAGGAGAAGAGGCAGGCCCAGCTCGAGTGACAGACCGGCTCCAAGGACCACACCGCCCAGTTCCGGCGCCGCCAACCTCTCATACACGGCGCCCCGAGCAAGTTCATTGCGGATCATCAGGGCCATCTCACCTACGATGCCCCGCAACACCTGTGGATCGGTCTCGAACAGATACTTATCGAGGTAGTACTTGCTCCGCCTCCCTGAGCGGAGCACGAAGTCGCCTTCCAAATAGGCGGCCCTCAGAAGCGCTTCGCCGACGGCCTCTTTCTCCACGTCACCTCCATATGTAAGTCGGTCCGGCCCTATGCCTCCGCGCGACCGCCTAAGAATCAGATCCCGATACCGCGATGTCCCCCACAGCGATGGACGGGACCTGTGCGCTACCGTGCAAAGGAATCCAGCGGGTGTCCGCTGCCAGGTCGCACACACCGCCCAGCAATTGCTGGAAGTCGCAGGCGATCGTCACCTCCCGCACCGCAGCGCCCAGACCACCTCCTTGGATCAATCGACCTGTCACGCCGATGGATATCTCCCCACTGACAGGATTCACGCCCGAGTGCAACCCGGCGGCGTCCTGCACATACAGGCCTTCACCCACCCTTGCCACCAGATCAGTCAGGGTTCCTTCTCCCGACTGCACGACCAGATTCGTCGCACCCACTCCTGGGACCGACCGGTATGAACCGCGCATCCCGTTGCCGGTAGACAAAGTGCCGTCACCCGTCTTGGCCGCTGTATAGCTGTTGTGCAGATACGAAAGGAGCACCCCTGCCTCAATGAGCGATGTGGTCCGTTTGGCAACCCCTTCCCCGTCAAAGGGACTCGTAGCCATGCCTTCGGCGGCCAGACCATCGTCGAGTAACGTAAGAAGCGTCGACCCAAGCTTATCTCCGAGCCTGCCGGCGAAAACTGAACGGCCTTTCAGCACAGAATCCGCGCCGAGCGCCTGCACGACGCTCGCCAAGAGCGCAGCCGCGATCTCTCTATCGAAGACCACCGTATAGCTGCCTGTGCGGCAGGGACGAGCGCCGAGCAACGCACGGGCCCTCTCTGCCGCCTCGCGCCCCGCAGCCTCGAAGTCCAGCTCTCCCGGATCGCGCCCCGCGCAGAAACCCAAGCCGGATTGCTTCTCATCGTCGCGCCCCGCGAGCGCCACTACGTAGCCAACGCAGAAGGACGACTCCGTCTCCGCCTTGACGCCGGTGGTCGATGCCACGGCTATGCCGACCTCCTCGTCAGAGTAGGCGCTTGTCTCCACCGACTCGACATCCGGTGACGCGAGGGCGGCCGCCTCGGCCTCCAGGGCCAAACGAGTCTTCCCTTCCAGACTCATCCCGGCCACACCCGGCCGCCACAGGCCGGCCGGCGTTGGATAGCGCTCCGACGAAGGCTCCGGGAGGCACATGAAGGGATCGGCATCGGCAGCCTCCAGATTGGCGACGGCCGCGGCCAACGTACGATCCACTCCGTGGGTCGACAGATCGGCCGTGAACGCATAACCTACCCGACCACCCCGCACAGCCCTCACTCCCAGTCCGCCGGGCTCGGCCACACTCGCCGCTTCAACCTCGCCCTGGAAGACCTTCACTTCCACCGTGCGCCCACGCTGTACGTAGATCTCCAGATCCGCCTCCAGACGGCGGCCCCGGTCCAACGCCCACCGCGCGATCTGCAGGGGGGAGCGAGAAGCGTCTGTCGTTCGGGGTCGTCTGCCCTTAGGGCTCCGTTCGACGTTCATGACAGGCTCGTCCCCCCTACCGTCAACTCGCGTATGCGTAGAGTGGGCTGGCCTGTACCCACCGGCACGCCCTGTCCCTCTTTCCCACACGTTCCGGCCTCCACTTCCAAGTCGTCGGCAATAGCGTCGATGCCTTTCAGCACTTCGGGGCCATTGCCGATCAGAGTGGCCCCTCTCACCGGAGCGGTCACCTTCCTTCCTTCGATCAGATAGCCTTCGGACACCGCGAACACGAAGTCGCCCGTGGCGGGATTGACCTCCCCGCCCGCCAGAGACTTGGCGTATAGACCCCGGGGCGTATCCGCGATCAGGCCGGAGCTCGTATGCTGACCGGGCCCGAAGTAGGTGTTGGTCATTCGCGGATAGGGCACGTAGCGGTAGTCCTGACGCCGCCCGTTGCCGGTCAGCGGCAGACCCAGGTGCGCCGCCCGCAGCCGGTCGCTAAGGAAGCTCGTGAGCACTCCTGCCTCGATGAGTGTGGTCCGCCGGCAGGGCGTGCCCTCGTCATCACACCCGCAACTCCCCCACAGACCCTCCCCGACGCCGTCGTCGTATGCGAAGACGTGTTCACCCGCCACCCGCCGGCCGATCTTTCCCTCCCATACACTGCTCTTTTTGAGGATGTAGTCGGCCTCCAAACCATGGCCGCACGCTTCGTGGAACAGCACGCCTCCGAAACCCTTGGCTAAGATCACCGGCATGCGGCCGGCAGGAGCCGGTCTCGAATCGAGCATCGTCACGGCGGTTCGCGCCGCTCCTCGGGCAAGTTCCTCCACCGCCTCCTCGGTCAGTAACTCGAAACCGCCGTGATGGGCCAGAGTATCCCTGCCGGTTTGGATAAGCCCGTCCCTTTCGGCCATGACCGTGATCGACATCATCACCCGGGTCCTGTCGTCGGCGGCCAGTCGGCCGTGCGATCCTGCGACCCAGATCCTCTGCCTGCTTTCGCCGTAGGCGACCACTACCTGCCTGACCTCGCCCGAGACCCCGCGGGCCGTTTCGTCGGCCAGATGCAGCAGATCGGCCTTCGCGGACACACCGACCATACCCGGATCCACCCGCACTACCTGGTTCTTTCCAGGCCTCTGCAGAGTCACCGGGGCTATCACTTCGCTCTGTCTGCCGTGGGGGCGGCTCAGATCCGCGGCCAGCCCCAAGAGAGCCTTCTCCTCCACGCCGTCCACGTACCCGAAAACGGTCGAGAGACCGCGCATGACCCGCACAGACGCGCCCAAGTCGCTCCCCGACACGGCATTCTCTATCCGGCCGTCCTCCAAACGCAAAGACAACGAGTGCCGTTCCTCCACGAAAAGCTCCGCAGCATCGCCACCGCCACGCAGGGCGCGTGCTATCACCTGCGCCGCCTGCTCGAGGGCCGGTCCTGCATAATCGCCTCGACTGTCCCTCGTCGTCATATCAGCGGGATATCGCCCAGGTTGA